>Ga0078972_1000188_pt1 | contig 257534 bp, 213 predicted proteins | sample YelNatPaOPGAMG01_FD_67568 | JGI IMG/M metagenome (GOLD analysis project Ga0078972, IMG submission 67568) | Hot spring thermophilic microbial communities from Obsidian Pool, Yellowstone National Park, USA - OP-RAMG-01 (SPADES assembly) (version 2) | ecosystem: Environmental > Aquatic > Thermal... | reverse complement strand
AATTGCCTTCATGCGGTAAAATTAATGATAAATGTTAATGTAATGATAGTGTTTACACTAATAACGCTGTTTGGTTCGTAAAATTTTTATGATGCAATAAAGCATCTACGTTGGTTAAAGTAATATGTGTTATTTCTTCTAAAGCTTCTTTGGTAAAAAATGCCTGATGCGCTGTTACTAATACATTTGGAAAAGCCATTAAGCGTTGTAGTGTATCATCAGCAATAATATTTTCAGATAGGTCTTTAAAAAATATTTTCTCTTCTTGCTCATATACATCAATACCCAAATAACCCAATTGATGGGTTTTCAGGGCCTCAATTACGGCATGGGTGTCAATTAATCCACCGCGACTTGTATTAATGAGCATGGCGCCTTTTTTCATGTTTTGTAAGGTGGTTGGGTTAATTAAATGATGCGTTTGGGGTGTTAGTGGACAATGCAATGAAATAATATCTGCTTCTTCCAAAACCTGTGCCAAAGATAAGTAGGTGATTCCCAATGCAGTAAGTGAGGTGTTGATTTGTATGTCGTAGGCAATTACACGGCAACCCATACCCGTCATAATGGTGCAAAATGCAGCTCCAATATGGCCTGTGCCAATTACACCTACTGTTTTTCCCTTTAATGTAAAACCCAATAAGCCATTGAGTGAAAAATTTTGTTCACGAACACGATTATAGGCTTTATGTGTTTTTCTATTTAAGGTTTGTATCATTGCCAAAGCATGTTCTGCCACTGCTTCCGGAGAATAGGCTGGTACCCTGCATACCTTAATTTGGTGCTTTTTTGCAGCTTCAATATCCACATTATTAAATCCGGCACAACGTAAAGCAATTACTTTTACCCCCTTTTGTGCCAGTACTGCTATTACTTCTGCAGTTACTTTATCGTTAACAAATACGCAAATTGCATCAGTTGGTTCTACAGCCTGCACAATATGTGGACCTAAATGCGTTTCAAAAAAAGTGAATTCAAAACCATAGGATGCATTTCCTTTAATGAAAAACTCTTTATCATATGGTTGTGTAGAAAAGAAGGTAATTTTCATGCAAATAATTTTAAGGCAGATATGTAAAAAAGCTGCTTAATTAGTGTCTTAAAGGTAATGTAAGCTTATATGGTATTAACGTAATGTGGAAAACAATCCATCTTCTCAGTCGTAATCAAAATAATTCAAAATAAACTGCCCTGTGTACCCGGCCGCATAAATTGCTGCGTATTTAATTGCCAATGTTCGGCATTTAGTTGGTATTTGCGATTATAGGTTTTAAATTGTTGTTGTACCAATGCCGCAATGGGGCCTTCGCCGCGCATTCTAACCCCCCAGCGGCTATCATTTACCTGCCCGCCATGGGCTTGTTCAATTAAATGCCACACTTTATTAGCCCTGTCGGGAAAATTTTTAAACAGCCAGTCTTTAAACAAACTGCCAATGGCGCCATTTAGCCGAATAAAGGTATAGGCTGAAAAGCGTGCGCCTGCAGCGGCAGCTTTTTCCATAATGGGTTGCATTTCGTGTTCGTTTAAGCCGGGAATCATAGGGCCTAACATTACTCCGGTGCGTACCCCCATTTTGCTTAAAGTTTCAATAATGCGTAAGCGTTGGGTAGCGGTGGTAGTGCGCGGTTCCATTACACTGCGCAGGGGTTCGTTTAGTGAGGTAATGCTTACCAATACGCTTACCAGGTTTTTGACCGCCATGGCTTGCAGTATATCTGCATCGCGTAATACGGCTGCATTTTTAGTAATAATGCCCACCGGCTGATTAAAACTTTGGCACACCTGTAATAATTGCCGGGTAAGTTTAAACTTTCGTTCGGCAGGTTGGTAGCAGTCGGTATTGCCGCTTAATACAATTGGTTGGCATTGCCAGCTTGGTTTCATTAAAAAATGGCGCAGCAATTCCGGTGCATTTTGTTTTACCAATATTTTACTTTCAAAATCGGTGCCGGCGCTGTAGCCCCAATATTCGTGTACATTACGGGCATAGCAGTAAATGCAGCCATGTTCGCAGCCTTGGTATGGGTTCATGCTGTATAGCATGCCCACATCGGGGCTATCTACTTTATTTACAATGCTTGTTGCTTTGGTAAAAATATATTGTGTAGGGCAGTTGCTGTTTTCCCAATCATCTATGGCTTCAATATGCCATTTTTCGGTATGGTTTTGTAAAAAATGATTGGGGGTGTTTATTTGTGCCCCTCTGCCTTTCAGGTATTGCAGTGCTGCTTCTTTTTGGGCAGGCAAGGGTTGTTGATTGGGATTGCTGTTCATGGTGTTGGTGGTTGTGTACAATAAATGTGTAATGCTTTTTTTACACAAATGCCTGTTCGTTAGTAGCAGTAAATGCTGCCCCGTATTGTTGCAGTACAAGTGTGCGACGCAAGCGGTGCCGAATAGCACTACAAAAGCCGGTGACACACTAATAATGAATACCTTTTTTGTTGTTGCTATTGGGTTTATTAATCGTTCCGCCCGACAATAACCCCTTTTCTAAAATATGAATAACGCAGGTAACCACGCCCCATATGTACTGCTCGCTAAATTCGGTAATTTCAATAGGGGCATAACGACTGTTTTCGGCCAATAGGGTAGCGCGATTAAAATGCGTTTGCAACCGCCGCACCAATAGCTCACCGTTAATAGCCGCCACAATAATTTTGCCCGATGCTATGGGTACACTTCTGTCAACAATTAACACGTCGCCGCTATGAATGCCGGCCTCCGTCATGGCATCACCGTTCATACGGAAGAAGAAGGTAGCCGGCTTGTTCATAATCAGTTGTTCATTCAGGTCAATACCCCGTTCCATATAATCGTCGGCGGCAGCACCAAAGCCATTGGCATTGGCGGTGGGAATGTGGTGTTGGGTAAAATCTTTACTGCCACGGTAGGCAGGCGTGTAGGCAATATTATCTATCATAAAAAAATATTTTGCTGTTTACTAAATTATTTAGCAATTTTATGCTAAATTTGTTGACAATCAAAAAAATGTTTATGCACACAGTATCATTAACAGCAACGGGGGCAGACAAGCTTCAACAAACAGCCTATACATACAGTTTAGTGGTAGCCTTGCCCCATTTTGTACAGCAAATGCTGCGGCAACAACAGGCATTTTTTACGGCACAATATGGGTATGTGTGTGGCGCGCCTAGGTTGTGCATAGCCCATTTTACTGCCCACGAAGCCATGGAAGATACTTTGTTGCGTTACTTGCAACGCATTGCCGGTATGCAACATGCATTATCGGTAACATTAAACAATTACAGCAGTATACCCGAACATAGCATATATGTACGTGTGCAACAACCTGTTTGCTTTCAGCAATGGATACAGGCATTACAACCCATTGATAATTATATTAGTGACAATGGTTTTCCGCATTTACAAACAATGCAACGTGCCCATATACCCCTTGCTGCAGCATTGCCGCCTAAAGTGTACCGAAAAGCTGTTAGCCACTATGCACAGCAGGTGTTTTATGCTTCTTTTATGGCAACGGAATGGGTATTGTTAAAATGTAAAAATAGTTACAGCAATGAGGTACCGTTATGTAAATTTCATTTGTTGTAAGGTGTAATACCGGCTGTGGTACCTTGTAGCATCGCCGGTTGCGTCGCAATCACTTCATCGTTCCGGACAATGGGCATCAGTTATTCGTTTATTCAAATATTTCGTTTGTTTTTAGTATGGTATGAATACACAACAAGTTAATACGGCACTGCCTGCAAAAACGGCTGCCAATGCCGATAAAAATAAGGATACATGGTATGCTATTGTTGATTGTAATAGTTTTTATTGTAGTTGTGAGCGTTTGTTTAGACCCGATTTATGGAACCGGCCGGTAGTGGTGCTTAGCAATAACGACGGTTGTATTATTAGCCGAACCGATGAAGCTAAGCGATTGGGGATTGAAATGGCCGGTCCTTATTTTAAAGCCAAACCGTTTATTGAACAATATGGCGTAACTACGTTTTCCTCTAACTACAATTTATATGGTGATATGAGCAAGCGGGTAATGGATACTTTGCGCTTTTTGGTGGGCGAACAAAACACGGAAGTGTATTCGGTTGATGAGGCTTTTTTAGCCTTGTCGGGTTGGAGGGTTGCCGACTATAAAGCATTGGCTTTGCACATACGCAAAACGGTAGAGCGGTGGACGGGTATTTCAGTATCGGTGGGCATTGCCCCTACTAAAGTGCTGAGTAAAATGGCCAACCATATAGCTAAAAAAAATAAACAAGCCACGCAATGCGTATATGTGTTAGATACGCCTGAAGTAATACAGCAGGCATTAGCACGAACACCGGTAGGCGATATTTGGGGCATTGGCCGCCGTTATGCCGAAAAGTTGAACAACTTTGGTATTTATGATGCACTGCAGTTAAGTCTTATGCCCGAAAATTGGGTACGAAAACAGTTGGGCGGGGTTGTGGGTGCCCGATTATTAAAAGAGCTAAATAGCGAACCGGCTATTGGGCTGGGCGATGAATTGGTTACCAAAAAAATGATTGCCACTACCCGCATGTTTGGAATACCCGTTACGGAATTGCAGCAGGTAAAAGAGGCGGTGGCAACTTATATAGCCCGTGCTGCCGAAAAGTTGCGTAGGCAAAAAAGTGTAGCATCGGTTATTACGGTATTTATGGTATATAAAGCCGAGCAGTTACCGGGTGGGCATTTCAGGCATGGTCCTTCGGTAAGTGCTTCAGTAATATTGCCTAATGCCACTGCTAATACCAATGAGCTGATAAAGCCGGCTTTGCAATTAGCCGAGCAGTTGTATGCACCCGGCAAAATATACAAGAAAGCAGGGGTGCTGTTAAGTGGTATTATACCCGCCGAAGCGCCGCCCGGCAATTTATTTGTGCCGCCACCCGGTAATGCCAACGGTAAATTAATGGAAGTAATGGATAATATTAATGGAAGCATGCGGAATGATGTATTGCATTTTGCGGCCGGTGGAACCGGCCGCAACTGGAAAATGCGCCAGGAACTGCGCAGCCCCCGTTATACGGCCCGTTGGAAGGAATTACCCTTGGTGCAGTAGGACTGCAATTATTCAACGGGGTGCCAACTAACCTCTGCTGAATGCGGATTGATTGCTAGTTGCTTTGACCCTGCTTCGAGACTGCTTCGAGTCAACAGCGTTGCGCAACGCTGTTGATAGGTAGATGTATGGGAAAAGGGTGGATGTTGTTAGGGGGGGAAACCATTTAATTAGGCAAAACGTAATATTCCGTTACTAGTGTAAGTTCAAGTAAAAAAAACGGGCATGAATAATGCCATGCCCGTTGTGTTATTTGTCAGCAACTTTTTCTTTTATATTACAAACCTACCATGTTGGCCGGTACCACCCATTCGTCAAATTGTTCAGGTGTTACATACCCTAATTTAACTGCCATTTCTTTTAATGTAGTACCTTCTTTATGAGCTTTTTGCGCAATTTCAGCGGCTTTATAATAACCAATTTTGGTATTTAAAGCTGTTACCAACATAAGTGAATTGTCAACATGCTTCTTAATATTGGCTTCAATGGGTTCAATGCCTACTGCACATTTTTCATTAAAGCTTACACAGCCTTCGCCAATTAAACGGGCACTGTGTAAAAAGTTATAAATCATCATAGGCTTAAATACATTCAACTCAAAATGGCCGGTAGCACCACCAACGTTAATGGCTACATCGTTACCCAATACCTGGGCGGCTATCATGGTTAATGCTTCACATTGTGTAGGGTTTACTTTACCGGGCATAATAGAAGAACCGGGTTCATTATCCGGAATATGTATTTCGCCAATGCCACTCCGTGGGCCTGATGATAACATGCGAATATCGTTGGCAATCTTCATTAAACTCACAGCTACTGTTTTAAGTGCACCATGTGCTTCAACAATAGCATCGTGTGCAGCTAAAGCTTCAAATTTATTGGCTGCGGTAACAAAAGGTAATCCGGTTAATTCAGCAATTTTTTTGGCCACCAATACATCATATCCTTTTGGCGTATTAATGCCGGTACCAACAGCAGTGCCTCCCAGCGCTAATTCACTTAAATGGGCTAAACTGTTTTGTATAGCTTTTAAGCCATGGTTTAATTGGGCAACATAACCGCTAAATTCCTGGCCTAAGGTTAATGGGGTAGCATCCATAAAGTGGGTACGGCCAATTTTTACCACATGCATAAATGCTTTGCTTTTTTCGGCCAAGGTATCTCGTAGTTGCGTAATACCGGGAATAGTTGTTTCTATCAACATTTTATAAGCTGCAATATGCATGGCCGTTGGAAAAGTGTCGTTTGAGGATTGTGATTTATTCACATCATCATTGGGGTGTAAAAACTTTTCTTTATCGGTTAATTTTCCGCCTTTTAATACGTGAGCACGATAGGCAACTACTTCATTTACATTCATGTTGCTTTGTGTACCGCTTCCGGTTTGCCAAACTACCAAAGGGAATTGGTCATCTAATTGGCCGGCTAAAATTTCATCACACACAGTTGCAATGGCTTTGCATTTTTCTTCGGGTAAAACTCCTAATTCAAAATTGGCTAAGGCTGCTGCTTTTTTTAAATACGCAAATGCCTGAATAATGGGTTTGGGCATTTGATTAATATCTCTGGCAATTTTAAAATTCTCTACACTTCTCTCTGTTTGTGCGCCCCAATAAACATGTGCCGGAACTTTTACCTCGCCCATGGTATCTTTTTCAATTCTGTATTCCATATGGTTTATTTTTAATGTAAAAAGATTTTTTGCCTATGTGGCCGCAAAGTTATGACTAAGTTTTGTTTGCCATTAAAATTGTGGTTTTTGTTTCGTTAAGAAAAAGATTGACTAATATTGAACACATAATACCAATTATCTACCCATGTTGTATAAAATTACTTTAGGGATATACTTTTTATGGATGGTAATGATGGGAAAGGCACAAACCGATGCTAACGGATTAGCTGTATTGCCCAAGCCCACACAAGCCCAATTGGCCTGGCAAAATCAGCATTTGTATTTATTTGTGCATTTTGGCCCGAATACTTTTACCGATAAAGAGTGGGGATTAGGTAATGAACCCGAAAATGTTTTTAATCCCTCTGCTTTGAACTGTGAACAATGGGCACGAATTGCAAAAGCAGCCGGTGCAAAAGGATTGATTATAACTGCTAAACACCATGATGGTTTTTGTTTATGGCCCAGTAAATACAGTACCCATACGGTAGCTCAAAGCAAATGGCTAAACGGCAAAGGCGATGTGTTGAAAGCTTGTGAAGCAGCCTGTAAAAAATATGGTTTGTCATTTGGGGTGTATTTATCGCCTTGGGATAGGAATCATCCGCAATATGGCACACCTGGCTATAATGCTGTATTTGTGAATATGTTGAAAGAAATTTTTACCAACTATGGGCCTATTACCGAACTGTGGTGGGATGGGGCCAATGGCGAAGGCCCAAATGGCAAAAAGCAGGTTTATGATTGGCCTTTGTTTATACAAACCGTGCGAAAGCTATCGCCCCAAACACTTATTTTCAGTGATGTTGGCCCTGATATACGTTGGGTGGGTAATGAAAAAGGAATAGTCGGCACTACCAACTGGAACACGTTAGATACTGCTACATTTACCCCCGGCATTGGTGCACCACCAGCCGATACTTTACAAACAGGTAATTATAATGGTTGTTGTTATATCCCTGCTGAATGCGATGTAAGTATTAGGCCCGGATGGTTTTACCATAGCAACGAGGATAGTTTGGTAAAAACGCCCTTGCAGTTGTGGAATATTTACACTAAAAGTGTGGGACGTGGTGCCAATTTATTATTAAATGTTCCGCCTAACCGTAAAGGTCTTTTTAGTAGTGAAGACTCAATGGCGTTAATGCAATTTAAACAATTACGTGAAGAGGCTTTTGCCAAAAATTTATTGCAACGGGGCGCAATGGTTACAACCAACCATACCAACCGAAAAGATGTGAAAAGAAGATATCCGGCCTATCACTACATTTTTAAAGAACCGGTATCAATGAATTGTGTGGTGCTGGAAGAAGACCTAACGAAGGGGCAGGCCATTAGCAGCGTCAATATTAGCATTAGTATCAATGGCGAAGTGCAGCAAACAATACCCATTACAACTGTTGGGCATCAACGCATGGTGTTTTTCCCAACTTGTAAAGCAACTGAGTTATCTGTTGTAGTGAGTGGTGCAAAAAATTTGCCTTATTTAAAACAAATTGCTGCTTACCAACTTCCCGAAAAATTATTACAAGCTGTGTTGTAGTGGGTTTACTTACCGCTAAACACAGCTTTTCTTTTTTCAATAAATGCTTGAGTCCCTTCTTGCATATCATCAGTAGCAAAGCAAAAGCCAAAAGCGTCTATCTCAACTGCATAGCCATCGCGGGCTTCATCATAACCGGCATTTAATGCACTAATACAAGCGCCAATAGCCAAAGGTGCTTTGCTGTTAATATTGGCTAAGATTTTATAGGTTTCGGCTAATAGTTGTTCGGGTTCAAATACATGATTTACTAAGCCATATTGTAAAGCAGTAGCAGCATCAATCATGTTGGCACTAATTAATAATTCCATGGCACGGCCTTTGCCAATTAATTGCGCCAAGCGTTGTGTACCACCATAGCCGGGTATTAAGCCCAAGTTTACTTCGGGTTGTCCAAATTTAGCATTGTTGGCTGCCACCCTAAAATGGCAACTCATAGCCAGTTCGCAACCTCCACCTAACGCAAACCCATTGACGGCAGCTATAATTGGTTTAGGACAGTTTTCAATTCTAAAAAAAGTATCTTGTCCGGCCTTGGCCAGTTCTTTTCCTTGCTCAACGGTAAGGCCTTTGAATTCAGTTATATCAGCGCCCGCAACAAAAGCTTTATTGCCTGCTCCGGTAATTACAGCCGAAAGAATTTCTTCATTTGTATATACCTCATCTAAAGCTTTGTTTAAATCTTCAAACACTGCTTTGTTTAATGCGTTCAGTTTGTCAGGTCTGTTAATGGTAATGGTAAATATGTTGTTCTTTAATTCAGTTAAAATAGTGCTATACATAGTTTAAAATTTTCTGTGTTCTAATGTCCATTGTTGAATATAATCAACAATTTCAGTAACCGGTGTGCCCGGTGTAAATAATTTGCCAATCCCCATTTGCTGCAATGTTTCAATATCTTCTTCCGGAATAATGCCGCCACCGGTTAATAAAACGTCATCCATTTGTTTTTCTTTCATTAAAGCAAGTATGTGTGGAAACACAGTCATGTGTGCACCACTTAAAATGCTGATACCAATGGCATCCACATCTTCTTGTAATGCGGCATTTACCACCATTTCGGGTGTTTGGCGCAACCCGGTATAAATCACTTCCATTCCGGCATCGCGCAGGGCGGTAGCAATTATTCTGGCTCCTCTGTCGTGCCCATCTAAACCTACTTTAGCAATTAACACCCTAATGGGCCTGTTTAATGCATTGGTCATACTGCCTTATTGGTGCCGACAAAAGTAAGTAAAGCATGGTTATTTTACAGCAGGTGAATTGAATGGGGCTTGCAAACTGTTGATTTTGCTGCTTAACCAATAGCCAAATCCAGGGTTGGCTTTTTGAAAAAATATAATTTTTGTTCCATTCTCTCGGGCAAATGCATTATTAAGTGAATCAATTACTGAATATTTTTCAAAAAAATGGAAGGCAGTATCATTCGCATCAGGTAAGTGTTTGGCTAATAAAATAATGTTGTTTACAGATGCATTATTTTGTTGAGGCAGCCATAATAAAAAGGATGCCTCATCGCTATACGCTTCCGGTAAATGATACTGTTTCCCATAAAAATTAACTGCGCCGGCCCATCCATAATTTCTGCAAAATATAATGGTATGTTGTTGCTCATTAGCAGGTAAATGGTTATAAAAATTTGCCAGTGCTTGGGTGGTTGATTTCCATCCAATCATGTCAGCAAAATCTTGCGGCAAACTATGTTGTTGCTGATCTTCCCAAGTTAATAAACCGCTTTTGTTTAAATGTGTGGCGGAATAGTAGGCTGCTAATTTTTTGGGAGTTGCAATAGGTAGTAACAATGGCCACAACAAAAGGCCTATCAAAATAGTAAAAACAAATGCGGGATATAATAGCCAACGTGCATGAATTTGTGTAAATTGTTCAATTTGAAAACCGCCAAAAGCAAACAATATAGGATATAGCCCCAGTGCATAATAGTCTTTGCCATGCAGTACCAGCAAAAGAACAATAACGGTTAAGTAAGCCCATCCAAACAGTCTAAATGGCTTGCCCATTTTCGAGAAAAGTAACCAATATAAACCCACTAACCAAATGTAGATGCACGATACATTCAACAATAACTGCCCTTTAATAAAATCGGTATAAGCAATATGTACCAACTGTGATTTTTGTAAAAGTTCCATGTGGTGTAATACGGGAAAATGGTGCCGGTATTGCCAAATGAAATGCGGTAGAAAAATAGCAACGACAATCAATGCTGCAATGTAAATAGGGATTTGCGTAAATACTTTACGTTGTGGGGTTAATAATAAACCTGTCAATAATCCTACAGCATAAAATGAAACGGAAGCTTTGGTTAGCAAACCAATGCCCAATGCAATGCCACTAACGTATATCCATTTGCTGTTTTGTGTCAATATCCATTGAAACCAACAAAAGGCAATGGCTGTATAAAAAAATACTTCTAAAAAGTTAGGCTGGAATAAAAAGAATAAACGCAAATTGGCCCCAAACACAAAAGGGAACCAGGTAAAAAGCAGTGCCAATACTTTTCCTCCTAATTTTATGGTAATGGTACCTGCAAGTAAAAAAGTGCCACAACCAAATAGTGCCGGCCACATTTTAATCCAAAATAACTGAGTACCTAAATGGTTGGTTACCCATCCTAACAGCGAAAGTAATGGTGGTGCCTCCATATAGCCCCAGGCCAAATGGCGTGACTCGGCTAAGTATAAAAATTCATCGCGGTGTGGTTCGTATCTGCCATTTTGTAAAAGAAAAGGCAATACAAACTGCACGCCGGCTAAAAGGAATAATAAAGTATTTAACCGCTTCATTTAATAGCGGTAAGGTAATACATTTTATTGTGCAGACCTTATTGTGCAGTCAATAATTGTAACGTGTGTTTAATGCGCTGTATAGTTGCTTCCTTACCAATTAAAGCAGCAATATCAAAAACATGTGGACCAAATTTTCCACCCACCAGCATAATTCTAAACGGCAACATAAGTTCGCCGGGCTTTAATTGATGCGCTGCAGCCATTTCTTTAAAATCGTTTTCTAAACTTTCGGCATTCCAAATAGACATTAATTCAAGGTTGCGCATTAACTCTACAAAAAATTGTTGTTTAGCTTCATTCCATTTAGCTGCAATGGCATTGGTATCAACGTTTGTAGGGTGTTGAAAAAAGAAACCGGCTTGTTCTACAAAATCGGGTAGTAAATGGCAACGTTCTTTAACCAATTCCATTACACGGTATAAATAATCGTTATGGGTAATGGTAATGCCGGCATCACTAAAATATTTTTTTACTTCAGCTGCATAGTGCTGTACCGGCAATTGCTGTATCCAGCTATGGTTAAACCATTTGGCTTTTTCATAATCAAAACGGGCACCGCCTTTGTGTATGCGTTCAATAGAGAATTTTTCTATTAAAGCATCAATCGAAAATATTTCCTGACCACTGCCATCATTCCAACCTAGCATAGCCAGCATATTCACAAATGCTTCGGGTAAAAAACCACGTTCTTTAAACCCTTTAGTGGTATTACCCGTAGCAGGGTCGGTCCAGTCCATGGCAAATACCGGAAAGCCCAAACGTTCCCCATCGCGTTTGCTTAGTTTGCCGTTGCCGTCGGGCTTTAAAATTAAGGGAAGGTGTGCCCATTGCGGCATGTTATCTAAGCCAAATAAATATTGCCATAATAAAATATGAATAGGTGCACTGGGTAACCATTCTTCCCCTCTAAAAGCATGAGTAATTTGCATTAAATAATCATCAACCACTACGGCCATATGATAAGTAGGCATGCCATCTGCTTTTAAAAGCACTTTATCATCACTCAGGCCTGTATTAAACTCTACTTTTCCCCTAATGAGGTCGTTGCAAGTAACGGTTTCATTTTCGGGCATTTTAATGCGTATAACATAGGGTGTGTTATTGGCTAATTTTTCCAATACTTGCTCAGGCGCTAAGGTGAGTGAATTACTGCACTGATAGCGGGTTTGGTGGTTATATTGAAAGTTAGGGAATTGCTTTCTTTTGGCTTCCAGTTCTTCCGGTGTATCAAAAGCGTAGTAGGCATAGCCCTTTTCAATCAATTGCAATGCATATTGTTTGTAAATGGCTTTACGTTCACTTTGGCGGTATGGCGCAAATGGGCCACCGTTAACAGGACTTTCATCAGGTGTTAATCCACACCATTGTAAACAATCAAAAATATACTGTTCAGCACCTTCCACAAAACGAGTTTGGTCGGTATCCTCAATACGCACAATAAAAGTGCCGCCATGTTGTTTGGCAAATAAATAATTGAATAAAACGGTGCGTACACCACCTAAATGCAATCCGCCTGTTGGCGAAGGGGCAAAGCGCACCCTAACTGGTTTATTTTCCATGCTGCAAATATAATACGGCAAACTGCTTTATTGCAATTACAAATATCTTTGTAGTATGTATTTCGTTAAAACACCGTGGTGGTTAAGGGCGTTGTATCCTACATTAACCTGGAGCATACCGGTTAAAGAAAAAACACTTTTTTTAACATTTGATGATGGTCCTGAAAAAACTGCTACGCCATTTGTATTAGATGTGTTGAAGGAATATGAGGCAAAAGCAACTTTTTTTTGTTTGGGAAAAAATGTAGCGCAATTAGGGAATATTTATGAACGAATTTTAAATGAAGGGCATGCAGTTGGTAACCATAGTTTTCAACATGTGAACGGATGGAAAACACCCAATCAGGAATATATTGAAGATATATTTCATGCAAAAAAATACATTGATTCAACTTTGTTTAGGCCGCCTTATGGCCGTATTACCCGTTTTCAGGCAAAGGTATTACAAACGCCGGCTTCCAATAATATGCAGCAGCCTTTCAAAATAATAATGTGGGATGTATTGAGTGGTGATTTTGATACCTCAATTAGTTCAGTTGAATGTTTGGCACATGTAGTTAGTTTTGCACAGCCCGGCTCTATTGTTGTTTTTCACGATAGTGTAAAAGCATTCAATCATTTGCAATATGTATTACCTAAAGTGTTAGAACATTTTAAACGTAAAGGCTATGCATTTAAAGCTATTACATAAAAATGGCCAGAGTAAATACTCCGGCCCTGTTTATTCCGTACCCTATGAAAACAAAGTTGAATTTGTTTTATACTTTCTAACAATTTTGTAATTGTAACCTATTAAACGATACTTGGTTTTTTTTATTGTGAATAGGGTAATAAAAAATATTTTATGCAATTCATTGATACGCACACCCATTTGTATGTTGAAGAATTTAATAATGATCGCGATGCAGTAATACAGCGCGCTTTAGCTGCAGGCATTACTAAAATGTATTTGCCTGCCATTGATGCAGACACTTATGATGCAATGCTTCAATTAGAAAAACAATATCCGCAAAATTGTTTTGCTATGATGGGCTTGCATCCCTGTTCCGTAAACGAAAAAGTAAATGATGCTTTACAACTGGTACATCAATATTTACAACAACGAAGCTTTGCAGCAGTAGGTGAAATTGGTTTAGATTTTTATTGGGATAAAACCTTTACTCAGCAACAATACGAAGCTTTTGATACGCAAATGCAATGGGCGTTAGAATATAAATTGCCTATTGTAATTCATACGCGTAATGCCATGCAAGAAACCATTAACCGAGTAAAACCATTTGCACAAAAAGGGTTAACCGGAATTTTTCATTGTTTTAGTGGCAGTTACGAAAGTGCGGTACAAATTATTGACATGAATTTTCAATTAGGAATAGGCGGAGTACTAACTTATAAAAACGCCGGCTTGCCGGCAGTGTTAGAGCAAATTCCTTTGCAACACCTGGTATTGGAAACCGATGCGCCTTATTTAACGCCGGTGCCTTATCGTGGTAAACGCAATGAAACTGCCTATTTGCAATACATTGCCGAACATTTAGCAGTAGTTAAACGCGTAAGTTTAGAGGAGTTGGCGGCTATTACAACAGCTAATGCACAAAAAATATTCCCAATATAGTAGGTAAACCCTATTTTTGCTGCCCAATTTTTTATTTTTGATACCGGCTGCTGTAACGCCGATTTAACACCTGTTGCGTCGCAATCCGTTCATCTGCAACAACAACAGCAGCAAAACAAACAGAGGGGTGTCCGAGTGGTTGAAGGAGCACGCCTGGAAAGTGTGTATACGGGAAACCGTATCGAGGGTTCGAATCCCTTCCCCTCTGCTTAATTTTTTACAACTACTGGTGCAAATTTTCTGTATTAACTTTTTATTAATTTTTTCGCTTTTTATCTCTACAATGCCCGTTATTATTGAGTTTCAATATTTTAATTACTGCTTAAAAAACTTAATAATTGCTTAATTTAAGTTTCACCTAAATGGTAAAACACCCTTTTACTTTTGCCGCAAACAAAGCTAAAGTTTGTGAAGAAAGTTATTTTGTTATTAAGCTGTTTTTTAAGTTATACCCTTGTTTATGCACAAATGGTTACGGTGCAAGGAAAAGTAAATGGCAGTAAAAATGAACCTTTGGCAGGTGCTACCATTACTATAAGCGGTGCAAATGCAACACAAGTTATTAAATCCAATGTTGAAGGTGTTTTTTCATTTAAAGCCATTGTTGGCCAAAAATATACTTTGCAAATAAGCTATGTTGGTTACCAAACAAAAACAATAACCGATGTAACGGCTGAAACTAACGGTGAGCCATTGGCGATACATTTGGAAGATGCAGGTAACAATTTAGGCGATGTTACGGTTAAGTCTGCCTCACGAACACAAGCAAAAGTTGAAACCATTAATAGTGCTATTCAGTACCAAAAAAATACTGCCGTTGTTGCACAAGTATTATCTGCTGAAGCCATTAAGCGAACACCCGATAGAAATACCGGTGAGGTATTAAAGCGTATTCCGGGACTTTCAGTAATTGATGGTCGTTATTTGGTTGTACGAGGATTGGCCGATAGATATAACCAGGCCATGTTGAATGGAATTTTGTTGAGTACAACTGAGCCGGATAGAAAAACTTTTGCTTTCGATATTTTTCCTTCTAACATTATTGATAACATTATCATCAATAAAACATTTTTACCGGAATATTCTGGCGAATGGGCTGGGGGGCTTGTACAAATTACAACCAATGATGTGCCCTTAAAAAAATTTATGGAAGTGCAAGTGGGTACCGGAATAAATACGCAAACCATAGGGCATGACTTTTACAATTACAAAGGCGGCAAATTAGATTTCTTAGGTTTTGATGACGGTACCAGAGCTTTGCCCACCGGTATTCCTACCAAATCAGTGTTTAACGATTTATCGCCTGAAGAAAAAACCAATTGGGGTAAACGTTTTGAGAATATATGGTCCGCCAATGCACAGAATAACAACTTAGCCCTGCTTTCAAAAAATTTTAGAATAGCCGGAGGCTTTAATACAACAATGGGGGTACGTAATAAGTTGGGTGGTGTATTTGCATTGAATTATAATTTATCGCCTCGCCGCACTTTCTTTGAAAACAGAATATACTCTTTCTCAAACAGCCAGGCCAGCATTAATTTCGATTATACCAATAACAAATATGCTAATGATGTTTTATGGGGTGCCTTGGGTTCATTAACCCTACAGTTAGGTAACTACAATAAATTGTCGTGGAAAAATATTTTTAATGTAAATACATCAGACTACACTACGGAGCGAACCGGTAAAGATTTTGAAACCAATTCAACTACCGGTGATAATATACGTGCCACAGAATTAGCCTTTAAAGCCAATACTTATTATAATACCAATCTTTCAGGTGAGCATTTTATTCGACCATTTCAAATTAAGTTAGATTGGTTTGCCAGTTTTGCCATTCTTGATCAATATATTCCTGATCAAAGACGTATTCAATACAATCAGGAAGATCCTTTGGTGCCCACATCACCTTATGAATTATTAATTAGTGCTTCAAAAACTTCGCAACGCAGCGGTAGCCGTTACTATGGTTTTTTAAATGATTATATATATACAACCGGGGGAAATATTACCAAGTCGTATCGTGTAAAAAATCAATTACAAACTATTAAAGCAGGATATTTCTTTCAGGTAAAAGATCGCTTATTCGATTCACGTCCCTTTGCTATTTATTTACCCATCGATAATCCGGTATTACGTTTACAGCAGCCTGATGTAGTATTTAGTCCGCAAAACTTTGGTAATGGTACCGATAACAAATTTGCGTTTAATGAAATATATGACATTCGTTACCGATACCTTGCTAACTCAATTTTAAATGCAGGTTTTGTACAAGTTGATAATCAGTTATTGAATAATAAGCTGCGTGTTATATGGGGTGCAAGGGTTGAAAATTTTGACCAGTTATTAGGTAGTGTACGCAAATCTGATCCCCGTTACCTGCATACCGAAAAGTTAGACGTATTACCCGGGTTTAATGCTACCTATAAAGTAAATAACAAAGTAAATATCCGATTAGCCGGTTCTCAAACAGTTATTCGCCCTGAATTTAGAGAGTTGTCTTCATTTGCGTTTTATGATTTTGATTTAGGTGCCACCATAACCGGAAATCCGAATTTGCCGCGTACTAAAATTTCAAATATTGATTTACGGTATGAATTATATCCACGTGCCGGAGAAATTTTTAATGTAGGTGTATTCTACAAATACTTTCAAAATCCTACCGAGTTATATTTCAATAATACCGGCGCAGGCAGCTCAGGTACCTTCAATTATATTTCGCCCGATAATGCACAAAGTGTAGGTGCAGAGGTAGAATTTAGAAAGCGATTAGATATGTTTTATGCGCTTAAAAATTTTACGGTACAGGGAAATCTTTCCTACATCTACAACCGTGTACCCAGTTTAGACAGACCCATGCAGGGACAAAGTCCATACTTGTTAAATATCGGCTTGCAATATGATGTACCGCGTTTAGGATTAAATACTACGCTGCTCTACAATCAAATTGGTCGCCGTATTTATTATGTAGGGGGTAGTGATAATCCTCCGGTATGGGAGGCACCAAGGCCGTTGTTAGATTTACAGTTTGCCAAAAAAGTGTTGAAAAACAGAGGGGAAATCAAATTAAATATTTCTGATATTATTAATCAGGAAGCGCGTTTTTACCACGATTTAAATGATAATAAAAAATATGATGCCGGTGTTGATGCCCTTGCAATCAGAAGGAAATATGGTACCAACATTAACGTAGCATTTGCTTATTCAATTATAAAATAAAATTGTTCAATTAAACCAACTTTACGTATGAAGCAATTATTCATGATGCTAACTGCAGCCCTTTTTATCATTAGCGGATGCAGAAAAATTGAGGTAGATGGAACGGTGAGTAATTCCACACCCACACAACCTCAGGGAACTGAAAATACAATTTTAGAAGGAAGAATTAAAGTGAACACAACTTTAAAAGCCAACTACACTTATAAATTACGTGGTTTGGTTTATGTAACGGAAGGAGCAATTTTAACCATTGAGCCCGGTACTAAAATTGTAGGTGAATTAAATAAAGCAGGTGGTTTGGTAATAACTCGCGGTTCAAAAATTATTGCCGATGGTACGCCCGATAAGCCGATTGTATTTACTTCAGAAGCCGCTAATCCTCAAAGGGGCGATTGGTCTGGCTTAGTATTATTAGGCCAAGCACCTACCAATGCATCTTTTAATGGACAGGCCGGTGTTGGTGAAATTGAAGGTGGTATTAACAATGCTGATGGATTGGGCTTATATGGTTTGGGCGCCAGTTCTAATCCTGCCGACAATAGTGGAATTTTAAGATATGTTCGTATAGAATATGCCGGTTATGCATTTTTACCTGATAAGGAAATTAATGGTTTAACATTTGGTGGTGTAGGTAATGGTACTGTAGTTGATTATGTACAAGTTTCGTATGCAAATGATGATTCTTTTGAATGGTTTGGCGGAACCGTTAATTGTAAACACTTGATTTCATTTAGAACTTTAGATGATGATTTTGATACTGACAATGGATACCAGGGTAATGTTCAATTTGGTATTGCTTTGCGTGATAGTGCCGTAGCAGACATTTCAAAAAGTGAAGCTTTTGAAAGTGATAACGACGCCAATGGCAGCACGTTATTTCCTCAAACTAATGCCGTATTTAGTAATATGACGGTATTAGGCCCGAAAGCACAAATAAATAATAAGGGGAATAATTTGTTTTTATGTGGTGCTCAAATAAGAAGGAATTCAAGCATCAGCATCATGAACTCAATTATTGCCGGATGGCCACAAGGTTTATTAATTGATGCCAGTAAGGGTACACCAACCGATTTAAATTTTTCAGGTTCCAATCCAAGTTTATTTGTGCAAAATACTATGATTGCAGGTTGTACAACACCTATTAAATATGCACCTTCTGCCACTGCACCAACCGGTGCAACTGATGCCTCAATTTTAGGATGGTACAATACAACTGCTTATAAAAATACCATATTGAATGAAAATAGTGAGTTGGCATTAGGAGATCCTTTTAACTATTCAACCCCCGATTTTAATCCAACTGCTAACTCTCCGGCAAAGTCAGGAGCATCTTTCACAAATGCAAAATTGACAAATAGTTTTTTTACATCCGTAGCATATATCGGTGCTTGTGCTCCGGGTGATGCCTGGTGGAAAACATGGACAAAGTTTAATTAATATTTCATTTATCACAACAACGGTCTCATATTATACATATGGGACTGTTGTTTTCTTTTTTATTCATAAATATGGTTCGTTTTTTATTGATGCTATTGAATGTTTTGTTGTTATTGGCCTGTGCACAACAAAAAAAAGAAAACACTTCTAATGAGGTTGTATTAATGCCCGTGTATCAAATGGAAAGTATCTATCATTTATTCGGCAACAATAACTGGAGGGTAATACAAGGCAGCGATACCTCTTATTTATATTTTAGCAGGCAAAATGATTTATTGATTCATGTATATAATTTTAAGATGCAGCAAGGTGATTCTGTTCAATCTGCATTACAGAAAATTGTTTGTACACCCAAAGGCATTTTTTGGGAAACGTATTTAGATACTTTCCGTTTAATTTCTGCTTCGCATAAAGAATTGCTTTGGTTAAATAACGTTGATACTTTAGTGTTTAATGTAGGTAACAATCATGCACTTCAACAGCGTTATAAATCAATTTTGTCCACTATGCAGCCAACTATTAATCTAACAGATTTCTTAATTCGTAGCCATTACGATTATTTGCATGGTACACATTATGCTAATGATACTGCAAAATTCAAGCGTTCATTAAAAGAATAGTTAATTACACTTTCGTTTGTAAAAGTATTGCAGGGTAAACTTAGCTTTATTATATTACGGCTTTGAAAAATTAACCCTTGCTATATGCGTTTTATTGGTTTACTGATTTTAAGTATTAACTGTTGCTTTGCCCAACAAAACAGTTTACGTTTTTCTTTAAATGAATCGGGAAGTCAATATTTCCAATTTACATTCTTAAATCAGGTTTGGTTAAGGTATAATCAAAACAATCCGGGCACAACAGTAGAAGGCGATTTGCAAAAAAATACGTTTGATATTGGGTTACGCCGTACCCGAATACAAATGTTCGGTAAAATAGCGGATAGGGCTTTTCTGTATTTTCAATTTGGACAAAACAATTTTAATGCACAATACAATAGTAATAATGGCAATAGAAAAGTAGCTGCTTTTTTTCATGATGCGTTGTGTGAATATAGTCTTACATCGGGCAATGAGCTAAAATTAGGCGCCGGACTTACAATTGCTGCCGGGCTTTCCAGATTCACGCAACCATCTATCAGCAGTATTTTAACCATGGATGTTCCTGTTTTTTTACAAACAACTGTTGATCAAACAGATATCTTTAGTCGTAAGTTAAGCTTTTATGCCCGTGGCCAATTGGGTAAATTTGATTACAGATTTATTCTAAGCGATCCTTTCCCTATTACTTCGGCTGGCACAAATTTATTTTCCATTAACAGTGATGCAACATTTGCACAAAAGCGCCATAATTTACAGCAGCAGGCATACATTATATATCAATTTTTTGAGCAGGAACCACATATTACTCCTTATATGGCAGGTACCTATTTGGGCAAAAAGAAAATATGGAATATTGCTATGGGCGGTATTTATCAGGCCAATGCATCCTGGCATTTACAAAATAATGACACCCTTTATCAACCAATGCAGCATTTTGCGATTGAAAGTTTTTTAGACATGCCACTGAATAGTAAAAAAGGTTCAGCCATATCTGCCTATTTAGGTTATATCAATACCAATTATGGAAAAAATTATTTACGATACAATGGCATCATGAATCCCGCTAATGGCACTGTTTTAACTGCCAATAATACTTTGTTGAACAATGGGCCTGTTTACGGAAATGCATTGCCGATGTTTGGAACAGGACATATTGTTTATTCACAGTTGGGGTATTTAATTGGTAATAAAAATGAAAAAGCAAAAGGAAAGTTTTTGCCGTATGCATCTGCAACATTAGCTAAGTATGATAAATTAAACGGATTGGCTACCCATACATTTAATGTTGGCTTGAATTATTTAATGAATGGGCAACAATCAAAAATTACGCTTGATATACAAAATCGTCCCGTTTATGCTATTGAAAATAATGCGATTGTTCAAACAGAACGTTTGAATGCAGTTACTTTACAGTATCAGCTATTCTTATAAATTGTGGAATTTAATATAGTTTTTCTTTTACAGGATGCTTCTCCCATTCCGGATCATATTTTACAAACCAGCTAAGCCAAATAGAACGTGATAAACGCATGATTAAAGGTTGTATTAGTATAATTAAGATAATGGAAGTACCCATCCAATAAAAAATGCGCATATCATCAATGGCAAAAGACATGCCTATAAGAACCCACCAAGCAACAAATGTAGTAACGAAGAAAGCTACAGATAATGCATAACTCACATAACCTGTTCCGTAATAAAAACCTTCTTCAACCTCAGTTGGTTGTCCGCAAACAGGGCATCTTTCATGCATTTCAATATTATGCTTTAAGTCGTAGGCATTTTGCGTAACATATATATTTCCTTGTCTGCATCTTGGGCATTTATTGGTTAGTGTAGCAATTAAATAACCCGGGTTTTTTCTTGTCTTACGCATATACCTATAATTTTTAATTCATTTAATTTAAAACAATTTCACTTATTTGTTTCCAACAACCTCCATTATAAGCTTCAATGCCTTCATTTCTAAGCATATTTACTGCTATGCTGCTACTAGCGCCTGTTTCGCATACCAAAATATATACTCTGTTAATTTGTTTTAATGCAGGGATAGCCAACTTTAATTTCTCTATCGGTATATTGGTAGTTCCTTTAATGTGTTCTTGATGATAGGCATCATTTGGCCTTATGTCAATAATAATTGCACCATTTCTAAAAAAATCTTTTAAATAATGTTGCACCGGTTGCTGCCCTGAAATAAATCGCTTACTCACAAAATCTGTTTCTGCAAAATTCATATAAGCGCTATTCATAAAATGTGACAATTGTTACGCTAATCTATAATTTCTTTATAAAAATTTTCTTTCAATTCAATAGTGTTTCTTGAAAGAGCTAACAGCTTTTTTTGTTCTAGTTTTTTTAATAATCTTGAAATTACTTCTCTGGAAGAATTTAACTCATCGGCAATTTGTTGGTGTGAAAGGTTAATAAAATTGGTTTTGTGTGCTTTGGCATAACGTTTTAAATAAAAAACTAAACGCTCATCCATATTTCTAAATGCCACATGGTCAATTAAAATTAATAGTTCTTCAAAACGATTGCGGTAGGTTTCTAATACATAATAATACCAGCTTTTGTATTTGCTCATCCATTGGTCCATTAGTTGAATAGGCACCATCATTATGATGCTTTCTTCAACAGATTTTACCATTACTTTACTAGCTTCCATCTTAGAAGCACAAACCAATGAAATAGCGCAAGCTTCACCGGGTTGCAAATAGTACATTAAGAATTCAGCACCTTCATCATTTTCCCTAAAAATTTTTAAAGTTCCTTCAATAACCAATAATGCACTTTTAATATATTGACCGGTGCGTATTAATACTTCATCGGCAGGAATTGTTTTTACAATAGCGTTCGCTTCAATTTCTTCTAATAAAGCGGGCTCTAATTGCGGAAACATTTTATATAGTGGCTGCATAATTTTAAAGAGATTATTTATTGAGTATTTTTTCCATTTGCATGCTTCTGGAACCTTTTATTAATACGTATGTGTTATTTAAATGTTGATTTTTGAACCAGTCAGCCGCCGCTGTTGAATTTTCTAAATATAAATAGGGATGATTCACTTGCTTAAAATCACCGCCCACCAATATAACCGCCTGCCAGTTAAATTGTTGAAGCAGGTTTACAATTTGTTGATGTTCATAAACACTATCTGCACCTAATTCCATCATTCCTCCAATCATTACTATTTTATGTTGGCTTGGAATTTTGGCAAAATTTTCAATAGCTGCTTTCATGCTTGTAGGGTTGGCATTATAAGCATCTAAAATAATATGATTGTTGTTATATTCAATTAGTTGTGAACGGCTATTGTTGGGTTGATAGGCTTCTATGGCTGTTTTTATTTTTTCTTCCGGTACGTTAAAGTATTTTCCTACCGCTACCGCACAAAGCACATTGGGAAGATTGTATTCGCCTACTAAATGCGTGTGAATGGTTTTTATTTCATTAGTTCCTTTTGTTATTTGTACCGCAAGCATTTCGTTAGTTTCGGATATGTTGCCAATAATATCAGCATTTTGGGTTCCATAAGTAATTCGTTCGGTAATATTATTACTCATGTTCCATAAATAATCATAATCAGCATTCATGAATATGGTGCCTTTATTATCTCTTATAAAGTCGTATAGCTCGCCTTTGCCTTTTCTTACGCCTTCAATTCCGCCAAAGCCTTCCAAATGTGCTTTGCCACAATTGGTAATTATGCCGTGCGTAGGTAAAGTGTAGGTACAATAGCCGGCAATTTCTTTTTGGTGATTGGCCCCCATTTCAATTACGGCAATTTGTGCATCTTTTTTTATGCGCAAAATGGTAAGGGGAATGCCAATGTGATTGTTTAAATTACCCTGAGTGGTATAACAAATGTAGTGGCTGCTTAATACTGCATTAATTAATTCCTTGGTGGTAGTTTTACCATTGCTGCCTGTAATGGCTAAAAATGGAATACTAAATTGTTTGCGATGGTACAAAGCCAGTTGTTGTAAGGTTTGCAAAACATTTTCAACCATCAATATTTTTTCATTGGGTTGGTTTGGTGCTTCATCAACAATAGCATAAGCTGCACCTTTATTTAAAGCATCTTGCGCAAAGGCATTACCGTTGAAGTTTGGTCCTTTTAAAGCAAAAAATATGTCATTGGGCTGTATGTTGCGGGTATCAGTTTGAACTTGTTGGTGTTGAAGGTAAAGCTCATATAATTGTGGTATACTAATCATATAGTTTCATTGAAATATATTGCAATTTAGCACAGGCATCACTTATTTTAAATAAAAACGCCATCATGAATGGCAGATGGCGTTTTCTTTTGCCACAATAAAGTGGCATTGCTGTATTTACCTTTCCTTTTATCTTTTAGCTCTTCTTGCAGGGAAAAAGTTACCTGTTTGTGCTTTTCTTGAAGTTCCTTCAGCCGCACCGTAGTGAGTCATAGCACAACGGAAACCAATGGTGCTACTGCTTTGGTCTTCTTCAAGGAAACGACGTGTGCCGGGAGAAAGCCAGTAAGGTCTGTCATTCCAGCTACCACCTTTTACTACACGTGATTTGTCAGAAATTAATGTGGTAATGCCATATCCGTAATTAACACCACTCAATGAATCACCATCTAAGTAGTTTTTTGCATATGATCTTTGGTAATTTCTTCTTTCTCTTAAAGCAGAATCAGATTCCGGAACCATAATAATACGTCCTAAGCTATCACGCAAATTACCGGTACCGCGGCTCATATCTACTTTTTTGAATACGTTACCTCTGAATGGATTGAAATCATCTTCATCTAAACTGGTTAATGGGCGATATACATCGGCTACCCATTCACTTACGTTTCCGCTCATGTTATAAATTCCAAAACCATTAGGGGCAAATGAGGTTACCTCAGCAGGAATAGCAGCATTGTCGTTTAAACCGCCGGCAACACCCATATTATCGCCTGCACCTCTTTTAAAGTTGGCTAAGAAAGCGCCTTGGTAAGCACCGGCTTTGGTTGAACGAAGGTTATCGAAGCCTGCATTTTTCCAGGCGTAAATTTGTTTATTAGCAATATTTTCTTCGCCTCTTGATTTTTTGCCTCTTTTTACTTGTGGGTTTTCAGCTATGTATCCATAGGCTGCATATTCCCATTCAGCTTCGGTTGGTAAACGATAGTCACCATATAAAATACCATCATCAAATTTAACGGTAGTTCTTGGACGACCTTGTGAATCTTTTAAAGGGTTACTTTTAGAAGTGGCAAGTTTTCCAGGTTGTACTTGGTATTCGCCCATTAAGTAAGCCTTGGTATTAAAGTTTTCCTGACCACCACCGTTCAACTCAGTTTTAATATTGTTTTTGTTAATATATCCTTTCTTTATTAACTCCAATTCATTTACACGGTCGGTACGCCAAACGCAAAAGTCGTTGGCTTGCTTCCAGTTTACCCCAACTACCGGGTAGTAGTTATAGGCAGGGTGGCGGAAGTAGTATTCTACATAAGGCTCATTATAGGCCAATTCACTTCTCCATACCAAAGTATCGGGCTTTGCAGCTTCAATTACCTCTGGGTATGCAGTAGTATCGCTAAATACATTTTCTACCCAATACAAATATTCCCGATAGTGCACATTGGCAATTTCGGTTTTGTCAATAAAAAATGAGTTAACGGTAACACGACGCGGAATGTTATTCCAATCGCCCATTACATCTTCCTGAGTAGCACCCATTGTAAAAGTACCACCTTGAACAAATACTAAACCTGGGGCTGTATTAATGTCTTTGGGTTTGGCAACATAAAAATTACCCTGTGTTTTATCATTATAATTCCAACCCGTTACTGACGATTTTTCGGGTTTCTTCTTAAATACATTACAAGAAGTAGCAGCGCCAATCAGCGACAATAACAGCACACAGTTTCTTGCAGTTGTAAGCAATTGCATGTTTCGAAATTTAAAGTTTTTAATCAGTAAAAATAGAGGGTAAATTTTGCGCTGTGCGAATATAGGCGATTTTTTGTACATGAAATATATAAAACCTGCATACTTACATCTAAAACCCTAATTTTAACCTTTAAAACAGGGTATAGCCGTTGTAATTGCGTATGCTAAATAAAACGATAAATTGTTTCCATCCAAAAACTATTGCCTTTTTTTTAAAATTTTCCCTACTTTTTTTTACGCTTATTGCTGTATTAACGTTAAAAGCGCAAAGAAATTATGCAACAGCTTCGGTTTTATCTACAGGTAATTGGTATAAAATTGGGGTTGTAAAGGGGGGTATTTATAAAATTGACGTTAATTTCTTAAAAAACCTGGGTGTAAATACAGCTAATTTGCCTTCGGCGAATATTCGTTTATATGGTAATGGTGGCCAAATGATTCCAGAAAATAACGCTTCGTCCAGAATTGATGACCTTTTTGAAAATGCCATTTGGGTGAATGATGGGGGCGATGGGGTTTTTAACAATAATGATTACTTTTTATTTTATGCTGCAGGAACAAAGCAATGGGTATTTGATAGTGTAAACCAACGGTTTAATTATGTAACCAATTTGTATAGCGACACTGCTTATTACTACTTAACTATTCAACCTTCCGGCAAAAGGATTTTGTCTCAGCCTTCCGGGTTAAATCCAACAACTCAGGTTAACAGCTACACAGAGCATGTGGCTTTTGAGCCTGATTCCGTAAACTTATTAAATAGCGGCAAATTGTGGTGGAGTAATCCTATGAACCAATCGGCTGGATTAACTCGAAATTTTACAGTGAATGCTCCGGGTATTTTAAATGGGGGGACTATTACTGTTAACTATTCTTTGGCCGGTAATAGTGTTGGCGCCAACAGTAATTTTAGTTTGGCTTTGAATGGTAATTTATTTGCAACCCCGGCTATTAATGCGGTATCAGGCTATTTTTTAGATGCTTATGCCATTGCTGTACAGCAACAAGCAACAGTTGCTTTAACCGGATTAGATAGTGTGTTGAAGCTTACACTTTCATTTAATCCGGGGGTATCCGGTGCACAGGGTTGGTATCAACAAATTAGTTTACAATTCAGGCGGCAATTAGCCATGTATAGCAATAACCCCATTTTACAATTTTCCGATCCTACAACAGTAGGCATAAATCAGGTGGCTCAATATCAATTAGGGAATGCTAATAATGGTACTCGTGTTTGGGAAGTTACTCAGCCTTTACTACCCATTGAAATGCAGGTTCAGGTAAATAACCAGCAGCTAAGCTTTATACAAAAAGCCGATTCATTGAGACAGTTCATTGCTTTTTCAGATGCCAATGCCCTTGTGCCCATTGCTTTGGGTCAAATACCGAATCAAAATCTGCATCAAACTTCGCCCACCGATTTCATTATTATAACCCATTCTCAATTTTTAAATGCGGCCAACCAATTAGCTGCCTTTCATCAAAATTATTATCAGCAGCGGGTTCAGGTGGTAACAACCACTCAAATTTTTCAGGAGTTTGGAAGTGGTATTGCAGATCCTTCTGCCATTCGCGATTTCTTGAAAATGTATTACGATAAATTTGGTGCCGACTCTGTAAATCGATTAAAGTACGTGTTGTTAATGGGCGCAGCTTCATTTGATTATAAAAATCGCATTCAGCCCAATACCAATTTTGTTCCTTCCTATGAAAGCAGTAATAGTATAGAACCTTTGAATACCTATGTTACCGATGATTTTTTTGCATTATTAGGTAATTCAGATGATATTAACCAAATTAACCTTTCACCTCCGTTGCAATTAGCAATAGGGCGTTTTCCTGTAAGAAGTATTACTGAAGCCACCACCATGGTGAATAAAGTAATTCAATATCATAATCCTGCTACATTCGGAGCGTGGCGAAATCAAACCATTTTTGTTGCTGATGATAAAGATAATGATCTGCATTTGCAAGATGCCGAATCTATTGCATCTACTGCTGCTCAAAAGGATAGTACTTTAAATGCAACTAAAATTTATTTAGATGCATACCCAATGGTAAGTACTGCAGCAGGAAGTCGTTACCCTCAGGTTAATACGGCCATTGTGAATCAGTTATATAATGGAGCTTTATTTTTTAACTATAACGGGCATGGTGGGTATCAACAACTATCCAATTCCGCAGTATTTGGACAAACCGAATTACAACAGCTTAATAATGCCGGTAAATTACCCTTGTTTATTACAGCAACCTGCGATTTTGCTCCTTACGACGATCCTACGAAAAATTCTTTAGGAGGTGGTTTATTGTATAATAGTTCAAATGGTGCTATTGCGTTATTAACTACTACACGAGTGGTTTTTGCATATAGTAATCAAATCATTAACAACAACTATATGCAAGCTGCTTTGCAACGAAAAACAAATGGAGCATACCCCAATTTGGGAGAGGCTGTGTTAAATGCCAAAAACCTTACCTACCAATCTAGTGGAGATGTGTTGAACAATAGAAAATTTACTTTGCTTGGAGATCCGGCTATGCAATTAGCTTTTCCTTCATTGCAAATACAAGTAACTACATTAAATGATAAGGGATTAACAGGTGCTGATACTTTAAAGGCTTTAAATACCTACACATTTGGTGGTACTATTATAAATAATCAGGGACAAGTACAAACTAATTTCAACGGAAACTTAATCGCCACTTTGTTCGATAAACCTCAACTTATTAAAACTTTAGGAAATGATCCTTCAAGTCCTGTAACAACATTTTCGCAACAAACCAATATCATTTATAAAGGACAAGTATCGGTTAGTAACGGACAATTTCAGGTAAGTTTTGTTGTTCCAAAGGATATTAATTACAAGGTGGGAAATGGGAAACTTAGCTTATATGCCTGGAATAATACCCTTGATGCTGCCGGTTATACTAACAATTTTTTAATTGGCGGAGGTGATAGTTTATTGCCGAATACAATTAGTGCGCCGACCATAAAAGCTTATTTGAATGACACTTTATTTGTTAATGGAAGTACCGTAGGGCCCAATCCCATTTTGCTGATTCATTTATTTGATTCATTAGGAATTAACACCATTGGAGCAGGAATAGGCCACGACATTACAGCAGTGCTGGACGATAATACCAACAACCCGATGGTGTTGAATAGTTTTTATGAAGCTGCACCTAATAATTATCAGGTGGGCTCTATCCGTTTTCCATTAAACGGAATTAGTGCAGGAAAGCATACTTTAACCATTAAGGCTTGGAATGTGGCCAACATAGCAAGTACGGTAACTTTATCGTTTACAGTTAATCCTTCCCCATTAAGCATTTTATCGGTATATAATTATCCCAATCCATTTTCAAACCAAACTACATTTAGGTTGGTGCAAAATTTTCCTGATAATGAAATACAAGTGGAAATATACATTTACAATATGAATGGGAGTTTAGTGGCAAGGTTATTGCAAACAGTTCCTAATAATCAGGGTGGTGTTTTAGAATTAAATTGGGATGGGCGAGGGCTGAATAATAAAAAAATCTTGAATGGTTTGTATTTTTATCATATTATTGCAGCCTCCAATACAGGAAAAGCTGAGGCAACTGCCAAATTTATTATTCACTAAAATAGTTGAATGAAGTAATTCTACTCCGAAATTTTTTAACCCATTGGGTATTTTTTACAATTCAATCATATATGAGAATAAGGTTATTCTTTTTAATTCCTGTGTTATGTATGCTAGGTACAGCTGCTCTAGCACAAACTCAAACTGTAAATGTTACTACTACAGCGGTTCCATTTTTACGAATTTCCAGCGATGCAAGGGCTAGTGGGATGGGCGATGTAGGTATTGCCACTTCCCCTGATGCCAATGGTATGTTTTGGAATAGAGCCAAATTACCTTTTGCTAAAAATGATAATTCCATTGGTGTAACTTATTCACCTTGGTTTAGAGATTTAGGATTGAATGATGTGTATCTAGCTAGCATTGCTGGCTATCATAGGTTAGACGATGAGCAGGTAATTTCTGCTTCTGTGCGTTATTTTAGCCTAGGCAATATTCAGTTTGCTGATGCAAACGGTAATTTGTTGGGTTCGTCAATGCCCCGTGAGTTCGGTATTGACTTTGGATATTCTCGCAAATTATCTGACCAATTAGGCATTGGTGTAGCATTGAGATACATTAATAGTAGTCTTGCTTCAGGCGACCCTAATAACAGTGGTGTTATTTATAAAGCGGGTTCATCAGTTGCAGGCGATGTTACCTTATATCACATTGCTCCTGATACTACTAAAAGCTATTTTACTTGGGGGGTAACTTTAAGCAATCTTGGATCGAAAATTAGTTACACCAATGATGCGAATAATAAAGATTATATTCCTGCTAACTTAGGTTTAGGTGCTGCTTACAAAGCTAAATTAGATGCCGATAACAGCATAACTTTTGCAGTTGATTTAAATAAATTGTTGGTACCTACTTACGATTCTACAACTGCCCCAACTTATTATACACAAAGTGTTTTCTCCAGCTGGTTTAAATCGTTTAACGATGGTAGTAATCAATTAACGTCATGGACTGTTTCTGCAGGTGCAGAATATAATTACGACAATACCTTTTTTATTAGAACGGGTTATTTTTATGAAAACAAATATCGAGGTAACAGAAACTATTTAACCTTCGGATTGGGTTTGAATTATCAGAATATTGGTATCAATCTTTCTTATTTAGTAGCCTCAGGATATGTTACAACTCGTAACCCACTTTCCAATACCATTCGTATTGGATTGAATTTTGATTTGGCAAACAATGGTTCAAAAAAATAAATCATATTTCAATAGTTTAATGCTAAAAAAGTCTGGGTTAATAAAATCCGGACTTTTTTGTTGTAATGCACAACTGTGCTTTTTATTATTATATAAGAAACCTTTGCACTAAATTGCTGCAACTATTTTATTACTTAAATTTTTTTATATGCGAATTGGTTTTGGCATTGATTTTCATCAACTAGTTAACGGACGCGATTTTTGGTTAGGTGGTGTTCATATACCTTATCATAAAGGGGCATTAGGCCATTCAGATGCCGATGTTTTATTGCATGCAATTTGTGATGCTTTGTTAGGTGCCGCTTGCTTAGGTGATATTGGATTGCATTTTCCTGACACGGCAGCTGAATACAAAAATATTGATAGCAAAATTTTACTTCAAAAATGTGTTGCATTAATTGGTGAGAAAGGATATAAAATTATTAATATAGATTCAAGTATTTGTTTGGAAGCTCCCAAAATAAAGCCTTATGTTAAACAGATGCAACAAGTTATAGCAAAAGCTTGCAACATAACTGAAGAAGATGTATCTGTAAAAGCTACCACCACAGAAAAAATGGGCTTCGTTGGCAGAGAAGAAGGATTGGTTGCTTATGCTACCGTGCTTATACATAAGCCAACAAAATTGGTATTGTAAGTCAATGGTTGATATATTAGTACATAAATATCTTTACATAAACCTATAACCGTTGGTATAAAAAAACAAAACCCGCAGCTAATTAAAGCCACGGGTTTTTTCATCAACCAAACAACCAAACTTTAGTATTTTAGTATTTGTTTTACTGTAGTGCCATCTTTATGTGCCACACGTAACATATAAGTTCCTGCCGGTAAGCTTTGTACCGGTAAGCTTATAATTTGACCTTTAGTAACCTGCTCTGCAATTTGATTTTGTAACATTTGTCCATTTAAATCCATTAATTGAATTTGTAAACGGCCATTCACATTTTTGTTAAACATAAAGCGAATTTGTTGGTGAACAGGGTTGCCAAGCAAGGTTAACAAATTAGGATCATTATTTACAGGAGTAACAGCAGTAGCAGTTCCAAAATTAAATCGTACATAAATGGGGTAGTGATCTGATGTGTTATTGGATAGATAATCAGGAACTACTGATGTTAAATCGGTACGAACTTTAGCAGAATTATTTATGAAACTACTTACTAGGCTACTTGAAATGATATTATGATCAATCATGCCGGGATAATCAATCGTTGTGGCATAGCCTTGATAGTCTAATGGAAGGGTAAGTGCTTTGTAAAATTTAGTTCCAACAGAATCTTTCAAAATTGGATCCCACGATGAAACAGGACCTGAACCTGTTGAAATTGTACTTACTAAATCATCATTATAATCGCCTAATATCATCACATTGCTATTGCTAAAGCTTGCATCTAAACTATCTTTCATTTCTTTTACACCGGCGTATCTTCTGTCATAATCTGAGCTGGTACTTCCCGATTTAGCATGAATGATAAAGAAATTAATAGTTTTTGTTACACCATTCTTGGTAACATCGGCAGTAACTAAATATGGTACACGGCCTGTTGCCCAACTGCTATAAGCAGTAGAACTGGTTAACATAAAGCCTCTTCCTGTAACATTGCTTACAATATCTTTTTTATAAACCAATGCCATTTTTTGACCACTTAACCAGTTGCCACCTGATGGCGTGCTGGCATTTGTACAGAAAGGCGAAATGGTATAACCCCAATTACTTCCTAATGAATCAACTAATCTTCTAAATCGCATCGTATCTACTACTTCAATTAGTGCGTAAATGTCTGCGTCTAAATAACGCAATACTTTTTTTACGTTGCTTTCTTGTAAATCTTTATTAGTTGGTCCAAAACCACTGCTGCCAAACCATTCTATATTCCAGTTAACAATGTCAATTGTATTGCTTCTGTTAATTGTATTCCCATATACTCGTGTAAAGTTTTTGTTTACTGCACCAATAGCAAAATTAATTTGTCCGCTAAATTCTAAGTTGCTTTGATTAGGTGTAAACCGCACAAATGCCTTAACGTTAGGTTGTGCTAATTCAGCAGGTGTATATTGTATGCTGTTGGCATAAGTGCTGCTATCTTTTGAAACCTGGAACTGTGCTGGTGCTGTAATAGTAAGATTGCTGTTTGCATCTAAAACAGTAAACTGAATGGCCTTACCACCGGTGCTTGCACCAGTAGCTGCATAACCAAAAAACAAATCATTGGGTTGCACTGTAATGCTGGGTTGCGGTATTTGTGAACTATTATAAACAGTAATATTATCTAATGTAGTTCTTGCAGCACCATCAGTTGGGTTTGAAGCATAACGCCAAGCAACATAGGTGTTAGTTGATTTAAAATTTGTTAAGTTAATACTATCACACTTAGTCCATGTGTCAGAATTAATAGGAGGGAAATGTCCGTTTATTTCTGTCCAAGTAGCTAATGCCGGATTGCCTGAGCCCGAATAATTTGTAGATACCAATAACTTTAATTGCGGCCCATTATATTTTGTTCTGTTATAAAACTGCAATAAAGGGTAAGTAAAGCTGGTTAAATCTAACGGTGGGCTTATTAGCCAATCATCATTTAACTGCGCACCACCTCCGCCATATCCATTAATTTGAATACCATTACCTTGATAACCATAAATGGTGCAATTCCAAGTAGAATCGCCGGCAGCATTGTATTGTGTAAACCCATCAGGTAAACCATTACTACAGTTATTCAAACTAAAGAAATAATTGGGTGATTGGGTAGTAAAACTCCAATGCGTGCTATCATTAAATCCTGCGAAATAGTTGCCCGATAAATCTTGAAATGCCGTATCGGTAATTTTTACATAATATTTTGTACTAAATTTTAAATTTTCAATTGCTGAAAATTGAATAGTGCTATCCATAACAGTAGCCGTATTCACCCATATAAGTTGAACCAAGCTATCATTGCTTACTTGTTTAATGTGAATAGCACCTAAGCCTAAAGTAACGCCTTCATTGAACTTTATGCTGAAATTAGGCTTAATAGGCACATTGGTAGCTCCGTTGGTAGGCGATAAATTTGTAACAATGGGCGGAATGGTATCGTTACTAGCAGTAGTAAATTGCCAGTTGGAAGAACTTTTACCCGCATAGGGATTGTTAGAAAAGTCGGTAAATGCACCCGCATCTATACCAACAGCATAATGTTTTAATGGTTGTAAGGTAGCATTAATGGTTACCAAATTGCCGCTAATACTTATAATACTACTATCAACTTTAATGGTATCAGTAACATTATCAGTAACATCTGTAATGTATAAATTTCCGCTATTGGCAACTACCGGTTCACTAAAATAAATTTTCAATGGTAAAACAGAGGAGAAGCCGGTTGCACCATTTGTAGGAATTAAAAGTGTATCAACTGGTGGAATGGTGTCTGCCGGAATTTCATTCCAACTAAGATTAAAATTATCAATAGCTGAAGTTGCACGGTTGCTGCTGCCTGTACTAGCTGATAAAGTAACTATTCTAATCCATACAGTATCATTAATATCATCTAATGCACTGCCGAAATTTACGTTTACTAACGTATCAAAAAATTTTCCTCCTCCCGTTACTAAGGGTGTTGGAGTAGAAGCTACGGTTGTAAAGCTGTTTGGATTTGTACCCTTGGCATATTGAACTAAAAATGTAGTGCTGCGTGGTGAACTGGTATCGAGCGATTGTAGGTTAAAACTCAAAGCAAAATCTTTTTTGCCCTTGGTATTTACCGCTTGAAAAACAAAAGCTGCACCCGGATCACCAAAGCTGCCGGTTTGCCTTACACCTAAAGCACGGTTGGCAATGGTGTTTTGGGTGGTAGCTGGGGTGCTAGCCGTTAAACCGGTGGCAGACGCATAATTGCTAAAGCGTCCTGATGTACTAAACCAACTGGTGGTTGTAGTGGTTAAAGCAGCCGCAGTACCTAATGAGGTGTTGGTAGCTCCTGTTTTAATGGTAAAACCATTAGGCAAACCATTGGTTCCAATAGTGTCAAAATTTTGTGTAAAAGGCGAAGCCCCTAAAAAAACTTGTGCCTTACCCGAAGCAAACAGTAAGGTCAATAAACCCAATAAAAAGAACTTTTTTGTGTAAAATTTTCCCATAGGTGCATGTTTGTTTAAAAATTTGGTTTGTTGGATAACGGTTTGTTAATTAAATATTAATTAAAACGGTGAAGCTAATTATTTGATTTATTCCCGCAAAATCATATCGGTAAATAATTCTGCGGTTTCGTCATTCCGTTTTAATTGATTAATAAATAATTAAAGCGTCAAAAATAAGTGCATTTGTAAACAGTTGGTATTAAAAAATTTATCCGTAACAAAAAGTTCATGTAGATGGGGTTAGTTAAGGTTATTTTGTAATGCACATAATTTTTTTTCTGAAAAAAGAGAGAAATCAGATAGCAATGCATAACTTGATTAGCCAAACCTTTTATATATGAAATATTTTATACGCTACTTATTTATCTTCCTTTTTGCTTTCCCCTTTTTTCATCAGGCAGTAATGGCACAAAATGCGGATAAAAAGCTTACTAAAAGGCAGGCGCGAATGCAGGCAAAGTTTGAAAAGTTGGCTATACACCCTTATGTACAAACCAGCTTGTGGACAGGTGTTATACCTGTTAAAGGAATAACTGACAATATTGATGTAAACTTGCCCTACAAACTATTATTTAGTGTAACAGTTGGTCCGAGTGATTCTAGTTCAGCTAAAACGGAAAATTCAGGATTTACAGAAATAGGAAGAATCATGAACTTGCACGTTGCTTCGGGAGTTCCTGCAAAAAATTTAGAAGTGGTGGTATTGGTACATGGCCCTTCTTTGTTTTCATTATTAACGAATAGTAATTATAAAAAGCGCTATAAAATTGATAATTTAAACCTGCCGCTGATAGAGGAATTACAAAGTAAAGGCGTGAAGTTTATTGCTTGTGGTCAGGCTTTAAACGTTTTGAACCTTTCTATGGATGATTTAATACCCAATATAGGCTTAGCTTTATCGGCGCAAACTATGTTGTCGTACTATCAATTAAAAGGGTACATATTATATAATGAGGATAAGGCAGATTAATGACAATCGTAAAAAGCAATTTTAACTTGAATAAATAGGGAAAAGGCTACCTGATTTGAAGTGTTTATGTCGCCTCGGCATAAAAATTTTCATTTATTAAAAAATGGTTAGAATTTGAAACCTTCATTCCCTTACCTTTGCCGCAAAATTTAAAAAAACTGTCTATTTATGGCCGCTATAGGTAATATCAAGCAAATTATTGGAGCCGTTGTGGATGTGCATTTTCCCAACCAAAACGATTTGCCCGAAATTTACAATGCATTAGAAATAAAAAAGCCCAATGGCGATACGCTAGTGCTGGAAGTACAGCAACATTTGGGTGAAGATAGTGTTCGTACCATTGCAATGGATGGAACAGAAGGATTGGTACGTGGTATGGAAGCTGTAGATACCGGTAAAGCCATTTCAATGCCGGTAGGTGAAGGAATTAATGGCCGTTTGTTTAATGTAACCGGTGATGCTATTGATGGTTTGCCTCAAATTTCAAAAGCCAATGGTCGCCCAATTCATAGTAAACCTCCAACATTTGAAAACTTAAGTACTGCTACTGAGGTATTATATACCGGTATTAAAGTAATTGATTTGATTGAGCCTTATGCAAAAGGAGGTAAAATTGGATTGTTTGGTGGTGCAGGGGTAGGTAAAACGGTATTAATTCAAGAATTAATTAACAATATTGCCAAAGGGCATGGTGGTTTATCAGTATTCGCCGGTGTTGGTGAAAGAACTCGTGAAGGGAATGACTTACTACGTGAGATGATTGAAGCCGGCATTATGAAATATGGTGAGGGCTTTAAGCACAGTATGGAAGAAGGTGGATGGGATTTAAGTAAAGTGAATTTAGAGGAATTGAAAGATTCAAAAGCCACTTTCGTATTCGGACAAATGAATGAACCCCCAGGTGCTCGTGCACGTGTAGCCCTAAGTGGATTAACAATTGCAGAATATTTCCGTGATGGCGATGGAACAGGCAAGGGTAGAGATATCTTATTCTTCGTTGATAACATTTTCCGTTTCACCCAAGCAGGTTCTGAAGTATCAGCCTTATTAGGTCGTATGCCTTCTGCCGTAGGTTATCAGCCTACCTTGGCTACTGAAATGGGTTTAATGCAAGAGCGTATTACTTCTACCAAAAATGGTTCTATTACATCAGTACAGGCAGTATATGTACCTGCGGATGACTTAACCGATCCGGCTCCGGCAACAACTTTCGCTCACTTGGATGCAACTACGGTATTAAGCCGTAAGATTGCCGACTTAGGTATTTACCCTGCGGTTGACCCATTGGATTCAACTTCTCGTATTTTAACGCCTTCTATTGTAGGTGATGCACACTATGATTGTGCTAACCGTGTGAAATTAATTTTACAACGCTATAAGGAGTTGCAAGATATTATTGCAATTCTCGGTATGGATGAATTAAGCGATGAAGATAAATTAGTAGTTGCCCGTGCAAGAAAAGTGCAGCGTTTCTTATCACAGCCTTTCCACGTGGCAGAACAGTTTACCGGTTTAAAAGGGGTGTTTGTAGATATTAATGATACTATTAAAGGCTTTAATATGATTATGGATGGCGCCGTTGATGAATATCCTGAAGCTGCCTTTAACCTGGTAGGTACTATTGAAGACGCCATAGAAAAAGGTAAAAAATTATTGGCTCAGGCTCGTAGCTAATTCAAACATTGTTAATTGGAAACTAAGATTTATGCAATTAGAAATATTAACACCTGAAAAGAAAGTATACAGCGGTAATATTTACGGCATACAACTACCGGGTATTTCAGGTTTGTTTGAAGTGCTTGACAAACATGCACCTATGGTAAGTGCATTAACCAAAGGAAATATTAAAGTGTTGGTTGATAAGAATAAAACTGAACATTATGCTATTACCGGTGGTTTTGCTGAGGTATTAAATAACAAAGTAACCGTTTTGGTAGAAGGCGTTCATTAAAACACCTTTATCAAATATTATAATTTAAAAACACCCTTTTGGGTGTTTTTTTTTATCTGTTTATAATAGTTGTGTCAATGAAATCTTAAAACCATTCGTTTGTATTAACTATTCACAAGCTATTCAATCTAATGCTTTCGATAATGATTAAATTTACATCATAAAAATTTCCTGTATGAAACAAACTAAAAAATGGGCATTTAGTTTTATTGCATTGCTGGTTTTGGGGCTTGTAAGTTGTACCAAAAACAGTGCGGTAAATAATTTAAGTAATGCCGATACACGTATTTACATCACCCAAAGAGATTCAACCGTTAATTTCAACAGCTACAAAACCTTTAGTATTAACGATTCAATCACGGTTATTAATAATGGGCAAACTTCTACCTCGCTTACACCAACAGGTCAGGCATTTATTGATGCCATTAGTAAATACATGCAGCAGGCTGGGTACACATTAGTTTCTAAATCTACAAACCCAGACTTAGGCATCAACGTAACTTACATAAATACAACTACTACAGGTATCATTGATTATAGTAGTTATTACGATTATTACGGAGGTTATTATGACCCTACTTACTGGGGATATGGCGGTTATGGTTATTATTCACCCTATATGTATGGCACCTACCAAATTAACTCCGGTGCACTTTCTATTGATATGCTAGACTTGAAAAATGCAGCTGCTAACGGTAAAATAAAGATTATATGGAATGGTTTAATACGGGGCGAAGGTATTGCCGATGCTACTACTGCCGATAGTCAGGTACAGGCATTATTCAGCCAGTCGCCATACATAAAAGCAAATTAATAGTGAGCCTATTTGTAAATTTCAATAAAAACATTATATGAAAAAATATATTATACCGATTGTTATATTGATGTGTTTAGCATCAGTGAGTTCAGTAATGGCACAGCGAGGTGTTGTTAAGTTAAATGCAGGCTATAATGTTGGTTTGCCACTTGGCAATTTTAAGTCTAATTATGTTTCTAACACTTCACCACGTGGAATTATGGGCGACTTGTCGCTTGGGTTAAATAATAAATTTGCTGTGGGCTTGGGCTTTGGCTTTCAAGACTTTTATCAGAAATATCCAAGAGCTGTGTATGATTTAGCACCCAATCAACAAATTTCTGCTATATTATCTAATTCTATACAAGTGGTACCTGTGTTGGCTAAATTTACCTATACTCCATTCTTAGGCACCACTAAACTTATACAGCCCTATGCTTCAGTAGGTGCGGGTATTAGCTTTGTAACGTATAACCAATATTTAGGTGAGTTTTCATCCGATAATACTTCTGGTGGAAAATTTTCTGCTATGGCAGATGCAGGAATTGATTTGCCTTTTAGCAGATACAATTCAAATGTTGCGGCAAAAATTGGTGTGTCATACAACTACACCAAATTTGGCATGAGCGATGCTTCGAATATTAATATGGTAGGCATACATGCCGGTTTAGTTTTCCAATTGCACTAGGCAAAATACTTTAACGCAAATAATTTATGGTAAGCAATAAAAGGCCATTCCTATTTGGGAGTGGCTTTTTTGGTAAAATTTATTTTTAAATTTTATGACTCTACTTGATGAACTATTAAACCATTCTTAATTACCATTTTTATATTTACATCATCATCAAAAATTACCAAATCAGCTATTTTATTGATTTCAATGGTACCAAGCTTTTCTTCAATTCCCGCTATTTTTGCCGGAGTTGTGCACATCATTTTTATAACATCTGTAAGTGGCAATTCAGCATCCTTCCACATAGTTTTTACCAATCTGTTTGTTGTTGCTATGCTTCCTGCAAAGGATGTTTTATCTGGCAATTTAGCTACACCATCTTCAATAATAACTTCAATTCCATCAACTTTACTACCTAATATGCTTTTAGTATAACTTGTACCTGCTGCCCTCATTGCATCTGTGATTAATGCAATTTTATCTGGTCCTTTTATCTTATAAACAAGTTTTAACAAGGGGATTGGTAAATGTTTTCCATCAGCAATTATTTCAACAAATAAATCATCAATTAAATATGCTGCTTCAATTGTACCTGCATACCTATAAGCATTTTTCCGAATAACTCCATTCATTGCAGAATATAAATGTGTTATTAAATTATAGCCATTATTAGTTGCTGCTACTATATCGTCATATAAAGCATCAGTATGCGCAACAGAAGCTATAATTTTTTTTTCATTTAACAAGTTTCCTAATTCTAAAGCCCCCAAAAGTTCGGGAGCAATACTCCATCGCTGTATTAATTTTTCATATTTTAAAATAGAGTTTATTTCATTAATATTAGGATTGCGAATGTATTTAGGGTTTTGAGCACCTCTTTGTTCCATTGCGAAATAGGGTCCTTCAAGATGAATACCTAGAAAAGAGACATTAGTAGTATTATTTTTTGTAAACCTTCTAAATGTTTTTATTACATCAATTATTTGTTCAGTTGAACCAGTAAGTGTGGTAGGCATTAGGGTTGTTGTACCATGTTTTATGTGTGTTTTGGCAATATTACTAAAAGCTTCAATAGAGCCATCCATAAAATCGTATCCACCACCACCATGTACGTGAAGGTCAATAAAACCGGGTGACAAAAAATTATTTTTAGCGTCAATTATTACATCAAAATTATTTTTATTCAAACTTTTGCTAATATTATTTATAATTCCATTATCTATTGATATACCACTATTTTCAATGATAGTGTTATAGGTAATAATCTTTGCATTTATTATTGCTGTTTTCATATAAAACTGCTCATTTGTTCATATTGCATAGATTCGATGCAGAATCATAATCTAAATAAATATCGCAAAATGGATGTAATTGAAGAATACTTGCCGGGAATAGATTACTAACCTTATTTTTGATACAATGTTCCACTGCGATTGCTTTTCTCTTATCCGGAACGGAACAAATAATCTTTTTTGATTTCATAATTTGTTTAATAGACATACTTATGGCTTGATTGGGAACTTCATTCAATTCATTAAACCATCCTTCATTTACTTGTTGTTGTTTGCATTCTTTATCTAAATTTACTATTAAGAATGGTTTTTCAGTTTCAAAATCTGCAGGGGGATCATTAAATGCTAAATGCCCATTTTCGCCTATTCCAACTAATGCAACATCAATGGGGTATTTCAGTATTAAGTTCGAAATACGCTTACATTCTTCAAATGCATCATTTTCTCCATCGATAAGAATTGTTTCCATAAGTGGAGAAATTTCATTTAAAAATCTTTCTTTTAGATATTTTCTAAAACTTGCTTTGTGATGTTGATTGATTCCAATGTATTCATCTAAATGAAACATTCTAACCTTGTTCCATTCTATTTCCTTATCCGCAATTAAATACTTTAATGTTTCAAATTGGCTTGATCCGGTAGCTAGAATAATATTTGCATTCCCGTTTGTCTTTATTGCTTTTTTTATCAAATCGGCTGCATGCTCTCCTGCATATACTCCCAAAACATGTTTGTTCTGTAAAATGTGAATATTCATACATTAATTATTTTAGTGTTATTTTTGAGTTGCTTTTAAAAATTTTTTTTAAATCTGTATAAGTTTGAATGAAATTTTCTTTTTCTTTTTTTGTAAGAATTTTTCCATGTATGTTTCTTGGCCTTGTCAAAATAAAATTTGTATTGCTCAAAGCCATAGCCCTCACAATATCTCCCCAATTAATAATACCTTTTAAGTGTATTGACATATTATAATAATCAAATTTGTTATCACCCTTACATAAATAACTTACAGGGGTATTTTCTATTTCAATAATTTTAATTTTATCAGGCCAAATAACCGAATATAGAATAGCAGCTATTCCGGCTTCTTTTGTTGTTTTCAGGATAATATCAGAATTTGGTTTAATTTTTAAAATATAATCAACTGTGACTTTTATTTGTATAATCCATTCTCTTATTATTGATTTTCCAATCCAGAAATATGATCTTGCGAGTGTATGAAATTGAACCAATTGTTCATCAAAATATGTTGCTACTGTTGATTTGTAATAACCTGTACCAAATAAATTTAATTTAATGGTATTTATAGACTCATCATATAATTCTTGTTTCTGTACTTCTTTAACATACTTTTTTGAGGGATTAAAATCAATGATAATTTTCTCCGAAAATTTAATATTATTTAATTTTTTTGTATAAATACTATATCTTATTAATAAGTCCTTTTTTGTTATGTTTAGTATCTTTTTAAGTTCACTGATTTCTTCTTTTGGTGTTCCAATTTTATTTAATACATCACTGTAAATTTCATGACTTCTTTTTTTTAGATAAAGACTTTGTGTTATAATTTTTTGATCTCTTTTTCCATGTTCAAATACCATCAAACTATCTTTATCGGTGTGTGATTTTGGGTAGGATATATTTATCTGTTGATTTTCGTTTTTAAGTACTTTGTTAAACCAATAAATCATTTCAATTTCAATTTCACTTGAAAACTCATGACTATGATTAAATATTTGGAAGTTGATTAAACTATCGGCATTATACAACTCGTAAATTTTTCCAGTATTTACAGCTGTTTTCAACATTTCTTCTACATTAAAGGCTGCATGATGCTCTTGTAATGCACTACATATTTTTAATGCCCTTGGTGCAATCAATCCTAATACTTGAAATTCTTCACAAAATGTTAAACCATTAGGTAATAATTCGCACACGCAATTGTGTTCCATAACAAATGCATTAAAAGTCCCTACACTAACTACCGGCATTGCTGCTTTAACCCTTTCATCTATAGCGGCAAGCCACATTGCCTGGCTACCTCCACCACTTTCTCCTGTAACACCTATATTTTTTTTATCTACAATATTTAAACTAAATAGCAAATCAATACATCTTATATTTTCTGAAATTTGAAGTCCTAATAAGGTTTCATTTATGTTAAGTAACGAAGCTCCTTTATTTGCACCATGATAGTCTGATTCTCCATGTGTTTCAGAGCGCTCACCTGAACCAAATGAGTCCATGCATAAACATATATAGCCATTACTTGCTAATAATTCGGCTCTTTTATTAACTGATATATTTCTACGGCCATCTTTGATATGTCCATGTATGTTTATTACTGCTGGGAATGGACCAGACCCTTTTGGTATATATATATTAGCTGTTGAATAAATATTGGGTAGTGTTTGAAAATAAATGTTTTGAATTATAAAATTTTCTTTGTTTATTATTTTAGTGATTGAAATGTTTAATGGCAAATGTTTGTAGAAATTAAAATTGGTATTTTCAATAATTTTTTTATAAATATCATTTTTTTCTTTTTTCCAATCATCTATATTTATTGGTGGTTGATGTTTTATAAATAGCTGATATGCCTCATTTTTAATTTCCTTATATACATCATCCCTATCCTTCAAAGGTTTTTTTTGTGGTTTGTAAGTTGTTTGTATGCTAATATCCTGATACATATTGGAGTAGCTTTAATTATTTAAAATTTTTTATTCCAAGTTTGTATCCTTTTAACGAGAAAAAAAGAATAACTAAATAGGCAGGTAGTAAACACAAAAAGAAGCCTAACTTGTAACCTATGTGAGGAATGTTCTTTAATGTAGCAAATATTAATGGCACTATTGCGCCACCGGCAATTCCCATAATTAAAAGGGCAGACCCAATTTTTGTTTTCACTCCTAGTTTATTAATTGCCAGCGGAAAAATGGCAGGCCACATTAATGAATTTGCTAAACCTAGCATAGCAATAAATACGATAGCCAAATAACCATGTGTAACATAAATTGCAATAGTTAGTATGATTCCCAAAATGGCTGCAAATTTTAAAGCGCCTTGTTGTGAAATAAATTTTGGGATACTTACTATGCCAATTACATATCCAATTAACATTCCCGTTAAAGTAAATGCAGTAAAGTAGCGTGTTTCAGTTAAAGGCATTCCCATTGCATTTCCATAAATTCCTATTGCATCGCCTGCTAAAACTTCTGTACCTACATACAAAAAAATGCTGAGTACGCCCAGCCATAAGTGTGGGTATTTGAAAATACTCTTATTGGCAGTTTTCTTATTTTCTTGCTCTGTTGCTATTTTGTTATCATTTATTTCAGGTAAAGAAGAAAAAAAAATTATAATGGCAAGTATTATTAATACAATGGCCATAACTACATATGGCATTCTGATTTTATTAGATAGTTCTGATAATAGATAATTCTTATCTATTTCATTTAATGTTGTAGATAGTTTTATTTGAACATTTTCAACATTGTTTAATAGCAAGGTGCTAAGTATTAAAGGACTTAATACACCTGCTACCTTATTGCTAATTCCCATTATGCTTATGCGTTTTGCTGCACTTTCAATTGGTCCAAGTATACTTATATACGGATTAGCTGCAGTTTGTAGTAAGGCTAAACCTGCTCCTTGTGAAAATAAACCGATTAAAAATATTGTGAAGTTTCTATTTGCTGCTGCTGGCAAAAATAATAATGTGCCTAGTACCATAATAACAAGACCTATTGCCATGCCATTTTTATATCCTGTTAATTTCAATATATATGATGATGGAATTGCAAGAAAGAAATAGGCCATATATGATGCTGTTACTACTAAAAATGCTTGGGTGTCTGTTTTTAACTCGCAGATAATTTTTAGAAATGGAATTAATGTTCCATTTAGCCATGTTATGAAACCAAAAATGAAAAATAATATTCCTATGATAATTATAGCGTTTTGATTGTTTTGCTTTGCTACTGCAATATTGTTCATATAGTTTTATCTATTATTGCTACTAAATAATTTATTCATTTCATTTCTATACCATTCAATGTTCTCTTTTACTTCTGGTACATTATTCAACCAGTCTTGCTCGTGTTCAATAGTTATTTGACCGTTGTATTTTTGATTTTTTAATTCTTCAAAAATTCCATTTAAATTAATGATGCCTTTACCTAGTATCATATTGTTTGCATCAATTTTATTAAATTCCTCTACATCTTTTAAATGCACATCAATAATTTTCCCATTTAATTTTTTTATACACTCAATGGGGTCTAAGCCACTTCTTTCCCAATGACCAATGTCAGCGCAAGCATATATATTGGGATGGTTGTACATTGCTTCAATTATTAGTTTTGGCTCCCAATAAGGCGCTGGTTTTGGATGGTTGTGTATTGCAATTTTCATATCATATATTCCAGCTAAACTATCTGCATAATCTAAATCTTCTTTTAACGGTTCAGCGACTAATACTTTGATTCCCATTTCCTTAGCAAATTCAAATATTTTATTCCATTCTTTTTTTCCTGAGGGATTTAGTACCCCCCAATACTGTAGTTTCATTTTCTTTTTGTCAAGAAAACTTTTAATAAAAATTTTTGATTTGTCCGATAGGTTTACATTAAACGAATCAGAATAAGTTCCACCAATGGGTTGTCCGGAATATGCTTCAATGTTTTTTATTTTACAGCTATCTGCTTTCTCAATGGCCGTGACGAAAGGATATAGATGGAATGTCCAAAGTTGAATTCCCAAATGCCAAGGTGGTAGAGTAGATTTATTATCTTCTTTGTTTGATTCACAACTAACTGTTATTATTAATAATAATAAAAATGTAGTCATGTATTTGGTATTTTTTCTCATTTTTATATATTTCCTTTTTTAAGTTCTTCAAAAGCATAGTTCGCAGCACGTGCAGTAAATGCCATATATGTTAATGAGGGGTTTTGGCAAGCAGATGAAACCATGAATGAGCCATCTGTCACAAATACATTTTTGGCATCCCACACTTGATTCCATTTATTTAAAACAGAGTTTTTTGGAGTATTACCCATTCTAGCTGTACCCATTTCGTGAATAGCTCTACCTGGTGCTCCGGCGTTATCATTTGTTTGTATATTTTTCACACCAATTTTTTCTAGCATTTCTGCTGCATCATTTAACATGTCTTTTCGCATGTGCTTTTCATTGTCTTTTATTTCACAGTCAATTGCTAAAATGGGTAAACCCCATTTATCTTTCTTTGAATTGTCTAACATGACTTTGTTTTCATGATATGGCAACATTTCTCCAAAAGCTCCAATGCCAAATTTCCATTTACCCGGTTCACATAAAATATCTTTTAAGTTTTTGCCGATAGAATATTCTGCAACATTTCTATTCCATCCTTCTCTACTGGCACTTCCTTGATAACCAAATCCTCTTAAATAATTTCTTTTGTCTCCAAATAAATTTCTGAATCTTGGAATATAAATTCCATTTGCTCTTCGTCCATAATAATATTTATCTTCAAAACCTTCTATATCTCCAGATGCATCAATTCCCACATGGTGATCCATTAAATTGTGCCCCAGTTCCCCACTACTACTTCCTAATCCTTGAGGCCAAATATCTGTAGCTGAATTCATTAAAATCCATGTGCTATTGAGCGTAGAAGCATTCAAAAAAATTATTTTTGCATTGTATGTGTAAGTTTTATTGGTTAAAGCATCAATTACTTCTACTCCTGTTGCTTTCCTTTTGTCTTTATCATATATAATTTGAGTTACAATACTCCACGTTTTAATAGTAAGATTATTAGTTGCCATAGCTGCGGGGAGGGTAGATGATTGTGTGCTGAAGTAACCTCCAAACGGACAACCTAAGGCACATTTATCTCTGTATTGGCATTTAGTTCTACCAGGTAAATTATTGGTAAGATTGGCAGAGCGCCCAATAATCATTCTTCTATGCTGTTGAAATATATCTCCCAGTTTTTTTGCAAGGTATTGTTCAACCACATTCATCTGCATGGGTGGTTGAAATTCTCCATCTGGTAATTGTGGTAACTTCTCAATAGAGCCATTAATTCCTGCAAATTTTTCAACGTAACTATACCAAGGGGCTATTTCATTGTAACGTATTGGCCAATCTATTGCTATCCCATCTTTTTTGTTTGCTTCAAAATCAAAATCACTCCATCTATAGCTTTGTCTTCCCCACATTATTGATCTTCCTCCCATTTGATAGCTTCTAAACCAATCAAATCGCTTGATTTCTGTATATGGACATTCTTGTTCGTTAGGCCAATAATCCATAATATTTTCATCCATTAAATAGTCTCTGCTAAGTACAGGGTAGGCTTTAATCATAGCTTGTGTTCTTTCTCCGCGATGAGGCCAGTCCCAGAATTCTTTATTGGCGTTTACATAATCTTTTATGTGTTCAAAGTTTCTACCTCTTTCCAATAATAATACTTTTAAACCTTTTTCAGTTAATTCCTTAGCGGCCCATCCTCCTGAAATACCGCTTCCTACTACTATAGCATCAAAGTTGGTGTTTTCCATACAACACAGTTTTAAATATATTTTTTCACGAGTAGTTTATTGATATATGTTTTGAAGTCTGTTATTTTTTCCTCATATCGTTCTAATAACGTTAATTGATTTATTGCTCGATAGTAATTTTCTAACGGATGTTTTGCACCGTAATAAACATCATTCTCTAAGTAGTCTGTTAAAAAACGTATAGCTTGCATGTATATCATGAATTGACCTGAATAAATAAATTCGTTCAATTCTTCATCGTGCAGAACTGTATTCATTTCCTCTAAATAGCCTTCTGCTATAGCGGTGAAATAATTATTCCTTATATGTATTTCATCAAAATTAATTTCATTTTCATCGGCAGGACTTAAATAAGTTCGCATCATATCTCCCAAGTCACTTATAAAATAACCAGGCATTATAGTATCTAAATCTATGATGCAAATTCCTTTGTTGTGCTTGTCAAATAATACATTGTTGATTTTTGTATCGTGATGAGTTACTCTTAGTCTTATTTTATTAAATTCAATTATTGAATGATATTTATCTGCTATGTAACTTTTTTCTATTAATTTCTTTATAATGTTATTCGCAATTATTTTTTTCTCCGAATCAGCTTTTGAAATTGCGTTTTGAAATAATTTATATCTTAAGCTAAGGTTATGGAAATCTTTTATAGTTATTTTCAATTCTTTAATATTGAGACCTTCACATTGTTTGGTAAATTTCCCAAATTGTTTTGCTGCCTCATATGCCAATTCTTCTTTTTCTAATGTGTTATAAAAATATGAATTGTTTATGTATTCGTAAGCTCTATAGAATTCACTATTAAAATTGAAAAGTGTTATACCATATTTATTGCTTAATGGTTTGGTAAAAATATATTCAGGGTAATTATTTGAAAAATAACTTGCAAGCACATTGACGTTATGGTCTATGTTTTCTGGATGCTTAAATACATTCGTGTTAATTCTCTGTACTATAATTTTTCTATTATTTAAGGTAACAAGCCATGTATTATTAACTAAACCACTTCCGAATATTTCTGTTTTTACAACTTCGTTCTCAACCTCTAGTTCCTTTAAAATTTGATTTATGATGTTCATCAATATTCAATTATTATGAGTCTAAATTTACCATAATTGATAGAGATAAACATTTGCAAACGTTTGTGTAAAATGCTTATTTTAATGTCTGTATTAATGATAATCAATGAGTTTAGAATCTAAAATTATTTTATAAAATGCATTGTTTTGATTCTCTTCATTGTTTTTGTCTTTTATGATGTCAAGTATAATTTCGGTAGCTTTCTTACCTTGTAAATAGGGGAATTGCTCAACAGATGCATTTGGTTTATATTTTAGAAATTGCATCATAGGTAAGTTTGCATAGCTAACTATAACAGGTTTATGCTCATGTTTTGTAATATCTAACTCTTGCATAATGTCAAGGGCTAGATTATCGTGAAATGCTACAATAGCAGTTATTTTTCTTCGATTTTTTAAAATTTCATGTAATGCTTTTATGTTTCCTTCTTTTGTTAAATCAGAATTTACTACTAATGAAGGATCAAATTTCAATCGGTTTTTTAATAATGCTTGTTGATAGCCTTCTAATCTTTCTTTTGAGGCTGTGAGCTTTTCTGGCCCATTAATTAAACCAATAACTCTATGTCCTTTTTTTAAAAGGTAGCTCACTGCTTGAATACTTCCCGATATCATATTACAGGATACGGTATGTATTTCTTTCATGTTAGGAATGCAATCAAAAAAAACAATAGGTATATTACTTTTCTTTAATTTTTCGAAGTGCTCATAATTAGTAGTGTTTTTCGCCATTGAAATAATAAGTCCATCAACTCTATGTTTGCGCATTGATTCTACAAGCATAATTTCACGCTCAGTGCTATCAAGCGATTGACCCAATAAAACGACATAATCATTTTTTATTGCTACTTCTTCAATACCACTAATGGCAGCAGGGAAAAATGATTCTGCTAAATGTGGTAATATTACCCCTATTGTGTAGGTTTTACCTTGTTGTAGGAATACGGCAGTTTGGTTGGGTTCATATCCTAATTCTTCTGCAAGCTTTTTTACTTTTAGTTTTGTTCCCAATCCAATACTAGGATGATCATGTAAAGCTCTAGATACTGTTGAAAAAGATATGTTTAGTTTTTTTGCAATTTCTTTTATTGTAGGGGTTCCTTTTGGCATAGGTTAAATAGCAGTTTGATAACAATATAAACATTTCCTTTTTTAATATTGCTTTAAAATTTCGGAATAATATTTTTCAAATAGTTTTTTCGATATTATTATACTATTCCCTTTTGGTAAATTCGAATAAATGTTTGTTTTGTTTACCCATTGCCATTCCCAATCTTTAATAGTTTCTTCAAATTTTTGTTGTTTAAGCGAAATGTCTGAATCCCAATTTGTATTTAAAAATTGAAAGTATTGTAACCATCTTTGCTTATAAAAGTCTTTAATAAGTCCTGCCCATTGCTTGTTAGCATAATCATGTGTACCGGAATTTTTATCTCCCCAAGTTGTTATTAGATTTCTTGCATTTCTTTCATACAATTTTTTCTCTTTATCATTTGTTCCCATTTTCTTAGCACTATTTATCCATTTGCCAAGCAAAAAATCTGTTTGGGTTTGTAAAAGTGTATCCATATCATCTAATAAAATGATGTATTTATTTGTTAAGGTTCTAAATTGTGATTTGTTTTTTTGGTAAAATGTATTGGCTATTTGTTGTTGCAATGTATCCGCATAATTGGCCAAAACCTGCCTTGTTAAATCAACTATGTCGTAGCTAAATCCTTCAGTTTGCCCTAAATTTTCAATGTTATTTATAAATAATTTCCAAGCTGGCAGAAGATCTTTTGGATTATAATTTAAACTAGTATAAGTCCAAATTGCATCTTTATTTAATGTAGGTCTGCCGGTAATTATTGATTCTGGAGCTCCTTCAGTATTGCCCCCATTATATACTGTTTTTCTTAGTATTTGCCATGCGCTATCAATTTCTTTATTTGTATTTCCATATCTTCTTGAGGCATAATTGCTTAGCCACTCATTTAGTTGTATCGGTTTATCTCGCCAAATGTTTTCAAGCAATAGTGCATACATTACTGGATTTTGTTCAATTCCTTCCGGAGTTAAACCTATACCTTGTAAATTTCTACTTTTATTATTATGTAAAGTGTTTGCAGGAACATTAGCAATTGTGTCCATTTTTCCAAACATACCAATATTGCCTCCAAAATTGTGTAACATACACCAAATCCATTTTTTCCCATAGTAAGCTTCAGTATTACTCCAAATAGGTCTAGTTTCACTCCATAAATCTAAAATTATCATGTGCTCATCATCAACACCATTTAAAAGTGCTTTTATTTGTTTAGGTTTCCAAAAATCTGGTGCATTTACGAATAACCATCCTTGCATTACCCAAATAGCTTGAGAATCAACGGATGCCATTGTTTTATATACAGTGGAACTTAGTTTGTTTAAATATAACGAGTCATTAGTGGGTGGTATATTTTCATTAAATGTGTCGGCCGAGTATAAATGGTTGGTGCCAAAAATTTTATTTTGCAAACGCAAAAATGCGGTACCAATAATTTGAAATAAAGAATCATTAGGATCTAGTATTGATACATCGTCATATCCGGGTCCCCAATTTACTTTTTTAATTAATGCATTTGGAAAAAGTTTACTGAATGAATTAGGTATGTGACCAGTGAAAGCTGGTAAAACCGGAGTCATTCCTAATGCTCTTTCTCTTTCCAATATTTTTTTTTGTAGCAACTCCATTTTCTTCAACCAACTATATGGCAATGGTCCACCCCACTTATCTATATTGTTCATCCAAAACCAACTTGTATAAGCTGGTCCTGTAAAAAAATTATTTAATTGTTTATTATTAAATCCCATTGATTTATACAATTCATACCAAATTATATTTTGTCCGATTATTGCTAGAGGCATATTTATACCATTCAAAGCCATCCAGTCAATTTCTTTTTCCCATCTATCCCAGTCCCACCAAGTCATGCTGTAATTGTTTGTGCAGTAGTTTATATAATATCGGTATTGATAAGGAGTATTTTGAACTATCTTTTCTTTTATTAAGGGAAGCTTGTTGGGTAACTTTATGTTTGATCCATTCCAACTGATGTCACAATTGGTAAAGTTTTTTAGATAATAGTATAATGCACTTGCTACACTTACATTGTTATTACCCACTAAAACAATTTTATTGTTTTCTGAATATAATTCAAAGAAATCTTTACCTGATGAAGACTTTTCATACTTAATAGTGAATGAAGATGCCTTAGTAGGAATGATTCTTTTTATTAATTGCAAAATGGCATCTTTATTTTGACATTTTATCTGGGAAGAAAAACTAATAAGAACTAAGAGAAGAAAAAATTTGCGCATGGCTAATTATTATTGGTTTAAAATAAAAAGTTCCGAAATAGAAATAACGGAACTGATTGCTTTATGAAAAAACTGAAAAGACTAGTAATCATCATTAAGTGCAAAAGTATTTTTTCTTGTTTTCCAGGCACCTTTAGTAAAATCAGGTATCTCTTGCAATGCACCACCTTGTGCTATTGAATTTCTACTAATTGGAGTAATAGCGTACCAAGTTGCTAAGTCATAAACATCTAATGGGAAGTTAATACCTCTTTTTACACATTCAACGAAGGCATTATCTACAAAAAAATCCATTCCACCATGGCCTGAACCTACCGCTTCATTTGCATATTTCTTCCAAAGTGGATGATCATATTGTTCCATGTATTTTTGTGGATTTTCCCAAGTTTCTGCTGGACTTTTATCTTCAAAATAAATTAAGCCTTTGTCAAATTCACCTGCTGAAAATTCTTGCCAAAGACCATTAGTTCCTTGCACTTTGAAGCCTAAATTATAAGGTCGTGGTGATGATGTTGATAATGTAATAACGATGGTTTGCCCATTATGTGTTTGTATTTGTGTGGTTACAATATCACCTTGTTTAAATTTTAATTTTGCATTAGGACTATCAGGACCACCTAATGGATTTTTGGCAATAAACCTATTAAAACCTTTTGCTGGTGTTGCTATGCTTGACAATTTAGTTAATCTATTTCCCCTATTGATATCAATCATCATGGCAACCGGTCCCAATCCATGTGTTGGGTAATTATCCTCATTTTCTTTTGCATAGTATTCAGTTCTCCACTTTGCTGAGCCTTTAGCAGTGGGGCCAAAATTTACACCCGAACAACATTTGTCTGCTGTATTAAATAACTCTGCACGTAAATCATGTTGATATCCACCTTCAACGTGTAAAACATCTTCAAATAAACCTTGTCGCACCATATTCAATACTGCCATTATATCCCTCCTGTAGCAAACATTTTCTAATATCATTACTGGTGTCTTTGTCTTTTCATAGGCATTTACAATATCCCAACAATCTTGAAGTTTTAATGCTCCAGATACTTCCAATCCTACTGCAATTTTATTTTGCATGGCATATAAAGCCTGTGGAATATGCCATTCCCAAGGCGAAGCAATGATTACTCCATCAATATCTTTTCTGTCTAATAATCGTTTATAATCAGTGGGGCCATTATTATATGCTTTTACCGGACTTTTTCCATATTTAACTAATAGGGCTTGGGCGGTACTAATACTATGTTCGTCAGGATCGGCTATGGCAACCACATTAACATCATCTCTTTTTAGCATTTGTTCTAAATGCAATTTTCCTCTAGCGCCTACTCCAATAATAGCAACATTTATTTTTTCTTTTTTAGTAGAAGCAAAAGATAAAATGGGATTTGAAAGTAAAGTAATACCTGCACCAGTTAATGCTGTTGTTTTAATAAATTTTCTACGGTTGTACATTGCAATCGTTTTTAAGTTATTATAGAATACAGTAAACTTAATTTATTTTTTTTCTTTTCTACTATGCAAACGTTGGCGGAAATTTTTTTGATAGTGATTTTTTTTGACCTAAATTCTTAAATACTTAATTGATATTATGCACTCAAAATATTAGTATGAAATTTATTTATATATTTATGAACAATCGATAATAATTGAGTTTGCAAACGTTTGCGCAATCAATACATTATAAGATTTCGTTCCTTATCATTATATTTATATAAATTTTTTTTACCAAAAAACTACTGTGTTATGAGGAAATTTAGCTTCATTCTATGCTTTCTCTTCACTCTTTTGCTCAGTTATTCACTTTACGCGCAAACAAGAACAGTGAAGGGAAAGGTTATTGACTCAGAAAAGAAACCCATATCAGGGGCTTCTATTCTTATTAAAGGCAAAACGCAGGGGACTGCTGCTGATGCCGAGGGAAATTTTACACTCAAAGTGCCTGAAGGGCGAGTACAGCTTGAAATTTCATCTGTCGGTTATTTGAAAAGAGAGGTGAATTTAAGACCTGATGAAAGTGAGGTAACAATAGAAATGCGCAGCGATTCAAGTCAATTAAAAGACGTTGTTGTAACAGCGTTAGGAATTACTCGTCAAGCTAAAACTTTAGTGTATGCTACACAAAATGTAAAAGTTTCTGAATTAACAGGGGTTCGTGCTTCCGATAATGTATTAAATTCATTACAAGGTAAGATTGCTAATGCTGTAATCAATCAAGGCTCTGGCGGACCAGGTAGTGGTGCCAGAATTGTTTTACGTGGCAATCGTTCTATACAGGGTGATAATAATGCACTTATTGTTGTTGATGGAGTTCCTATTGAGAATAATACCTATAGTGCTGCTGGTGGAACTTTTGGTTCTATACAAGGCTCAGATGGAGCATCGAATATTAATCCTGATGACATTGAATCAGTTACTGTATTGCGAGGTGCTTCTGCCGCAGCTTTATATGGTAGCCAAGCAGGTAATGGAGTAATTGTTATTACAACTAAAAAAGGATCTAAGGACAAATTATCTGTGAATGTTAATTCTGGTGCTGTTTTCGAAAGCGCTTTTGCTTTACCTAAAGTACAAAACACATATGGACAGGGTAATAATAATCAATATGTAGATTCTTTGTTTGGTGATAGTTGGGGTGCAAAAATGACTGGCCAAACCTATACTAACTTTTTAGGGCAAACTCAAAAATATGCTCCGCAATCAACTAATATTAAAGACTTTTTTCGAACAGGTCTCGGATTGAATAATTCTATAAGTGTTTCTGGTGGTAACTCAAAAGCTCAAACTTATTTATCTTATACTAACAATTCAATACAAGGTATTATTCCCAAAAATGTATTACTACGACATACAATTACATTAAGGGTTACTAATCAAATAAGTTCTAAGTTTTCAACTGATGCAAAAATTACTTATATCAATCAGGATATAAAAAATAAACCAAGAACAGGAGAAGAAAACTCACCTGTTATTGATATATTCCAAATACCAAGAAACATTAGCTTAGCTGAAGCACAACAATATCAAAGTATAAGCAATGTTGGTGTTCCAAATCCAAATCCTTGGCCATCAACTCTAAATTCTATTTATCAAAATCCTTATTGGATGATAAATAATAGTGCTTTGAACGAAACAAGAGATAGAGTTATGGGTTTCCTATCTGCTAAATATCAAATTACACCTTGGTTAAGTGTAACAGGAAGGGCTAATTTAGATAGAAGTATGGATAAATTAACTGAACAATATGCTCAAGGTACTTTATTGTGGGCCAACCAAGCTGGTGGATATTTCTCACAAACTAATATTGTAACTACTCAAAAATGGTTTGATGCTATTTTTGATGGAAGTAATAAGATTACAGAAAATTTTAAAGCAAACTATCATTTTGGAGCAATTTATCAGGATAATAAGTTTGATTTGATGCAGGGTATAGCGAATGGTTTAAATGTTACTAATAAGTTTAGTTTAAATTATGCAACTAATCCAGCACTATATCAAACTGGAACAGAAGTACAAACTCAAGCTGTTTTTGCACAAGCAAATTTTTCTTATAAAGACGCAATTTATTTAGACGCTAGTATTAGGAATGATTGGGATTCAAGATTACCTGCACCTTATGCCTATCAATATTACTCAGTTGGTGCTTCAGCTTTAATTTCTGACCTTGTTAATTTACCTGACTATATTTCCTTCTTAAAAGCCAGTTTAAATTATGCTGAAGTAGGTAACGGTGGTCAATTTGGTTTATTAACTAGTACTTATAGTTATAGCCAAGGAGCCGGAAATGGTTTTTTAAGTAGAAGTACTACCTTACCAATTCCTGGTTTAAAACCTGAAATTGTAAAAAATACAGAAGCGGGTATAGAAGCACGATTTAATAAAAACAAATGGGGCTTTACATTTACTTATTATAAGAGTAATTCGTTTAATCAGTTACTACAAATTGGTTTACCAACATCAACTGGTTATGCAAGGCAATATATTAACGCCGGTAATATCCAAAATCAGGGTATTGAGGTAGTATTAAATGCAACAGCAATGCACTCAAAAAACTTTAATTGGGACGTTGCATTAAATTTTGCATTAAATAGAAACAAGGTTATTAGTTTAAGTCCAGAATTGAAAACAGTTTATTTTGGAGATAGCAGAGCAGCAACCATGCAAATACAAGAGGGAGGTAGATATGGTGATTTAATTGGATTTAAATGGTTGAAAGATTCAAAAGGAAGGTATGAAGTAAATGCCGATGGCACACCTTTAACTTCATATCAAACTGGTGACCCGCAAGCTTACATTGGCAATTTTAATCCTAATGAAACAGTTGGTTTAACCAATACATTTAGATATAAAGACTTTTCTTTACGAGTTTTGGTAGATGGAAGAATTGGTGGTGTAATTGTAGATGGTACCGAAATGAACTTAGCATTTAGTGGAATCCCAGCTGCAACTGCTAAATATAGAGAAGGTGGTTGGAGCTTAGGTGGTGTTGATGCCAATGGTAATGCAGTTACCACTACCATTAATGCTCAGCAGTTTTGGCAAACTGCATCTGGAAAACGTTACGGCGTAGGTGATTTCTTTGCTTATGATGCAACCAGTTTCAGAGTTAGAGAGCTTTCTTTAGGGTATGATATTCCGTTAAAAAATAATTTATTTATTAAAGCAGCTCGTTTGTCAGCAGTTGCCCGAAACTTGTTTTGGTTATATCGTGGAGAATCATTGCTAAGTATTCCTGGTTTAGGAAAACGCAAAATGACATTTGATCCTGATATGAGTTTAGGAAACGGGAACTATCAGGGAATTACTTATGGTACTTTACCAGCCACTCGTTCAATTGGGGTGAATTTGCAATTAACATTTTAATTATTAAATAAGTATAATATGAAAAAGCTTAATATATTTTCTTCGCCACTTTTATACTTATTGTTTTTTGTTACCATTATTCAAATCAATGCATGTACAAAAGACTTTAAGTCAATAAATACCGATAAAAACACAATTGCTACAATTGGGCCAGCAGAATTACCGTTTCTTTTTTCAAAAGCGCTTTCAGCTGCACCACATGATATGTATAATTACCAAGTAGCTCAAAATTTATTTGCTGATCAGTATGCACAATATTTTGCTTGTGAGGCCACTTATTTTCCTTCTGATAGATTAGTTATTAGACAGGATTGGGTTGGCGCAGCATTTGATCCTATGTACACGGATGTTATGCCACAATTGCAATCTATTTTTGCGAATACTGACTCAACTTCAGCTGAATATGCAATGGCGAGTATTTGGTGGGTATATACATTTCACCGAGTAACTGATTATTGGGGACCCATTCCATATTTCCAAGCTGGAAAAGTTTCAACGCCATCGGTTCCTTATGATCCTCAAGATCAGATTTATAATGACTTTTTCAAAAGATTGGCGACTGCTGTAGCGGTGCTCAATCAACATCAAGGCGAAAATCATTTTGGTAGTTATGATTTAATATATGGAGGCGATGTAGACCATTGGATAAAATTTGCGAACTCTCTTCGATTAAGATTGGCTATCAGAATTTCAAAAGTAGATCCTGCACGTGCAAAAACAGAGGGAGAAGCAGCATATGCTGGCGGCGTAATGACTTTAAGTGCACCCATTACAGATCCAACTGCAAATCCCGGAGGGGATGACGCTTTAGTAAATAGAAGCACGAAAGGAAATGACGGTAATGGATTGTCTATAATGTCCGATTGGAATGAATTTAGAATGAGTGCATCTATGGCATCAGTTTTAAATGGATATAATGACCCCAGAGTAAAAGAATATTTTTTACCAGCTGTTAATACCAACCAGTATCAGGGTCTCAGGAATGGATTAAGCGTGAATCAGTTAACACAGCCTGCTAATAACTATAATAATAATTCTCATGTTGGTAAAAGATGGTCATCAACTAATGTAACAGATATTAATGGTAATGTTACAGGTTCTGCTACTTCTTTATCCACACGTCAAAATATTATGTGTAGTGCAGAAGTATATTTTTTGCGTGCTGAAGGTGCAATGTTAGGTTGGAATATGGGTGGAACCCCACAAACACTATATAATCAAGGAATCACTGCATCAATGAACCAATGGGGTATTACAGATCCTACTGCAATTAATAATTACATTAATAGTACTGCTACACCTATTGCTCCGGGTGATTATCTGAATTCTCCACCTATGACCAATATTCCTGTTAAATTTGATCCTTCCAATCCTGCTGTTCAACTTGAGCAAATTATGACACAAAAATGGTTGGCATTATATCCTGACGGTCAGGAAGCCTGGGCCGATTATAGAAGAAGCCGTGTTTTGAAATTGTACCCGGTAGTAAATTCAGATAATCCTGATATTACAAATACTACTACACAATGGATACGAAGAATTCCATTCTTGTTATCAGAGTATCAAACCAACGGAGCTGAAGTTAATAAAGCAGTTAATCTATTAGGAGGGCCTGACAAAGTTACCACTCCATTATGGTGGGATAAGAATTAGAGCCTTTATTAACCATCAATTAAATAAAAGATTCCATCTAAAAAGATGGAATCTTTTATTATAAATCTTAAGTTTAAAGCTCAAACAAAATGTATGCTAACACATAAATCACTATTGCCCTTAATGTTGATTTTTTTAGTTTGTGGCTGCCATTCCGGTTCAAATAAACTATTAGCAAAGTTAGATGCTGATGAAACAGGTATTCATTTTAATAATCAACTTTTTACAGAGTCTTCATTTAATATATTAAATTATATATATTTTTATAATGGAGGTGGCATAGCTATTGGCGATATTAATAATGATGGATTACCTGATATATTATTTACAGGTAACATGGTTAAAAACCGATTGTATTTAAATAAAGGGAACTTTAAATTTGAAGATATTACCGACAAAAGTGGTATTGCTGCAATGCAAGGATGGTGTACAGGTGCAACTATGGTAGACGTTAATGGAGATGGAAAGCTCGATATATACATTTGTCGCTCTGCAGATATTAATTCTAAAATGCGGCGAAATTTACTTTTTATTAATAATGGTGATTTAACCTTTACAGAAAAAGCACAAGAATATGGATTAGATAATACCGGCTATTCTACACAAGCTGCTTTCTTTGATTATGATAAAGATGGAGACTTAGACATGTTCTTAATTAATCACTCTTTGCATGAATATACAACCGGTGCAATTGAAAATCCTGAATTAAGAAATAAATCAATTCCTGAATTCGAATGTAAATTATATAGGAATGATTGGAATGAGCAATTGAAACATCCTGTTTTTACTGATGTTTCAAAGCATGCAGGAATTACTTCCAACGTATATACTTTTGGATTAGGGTTAGCAATTTCTGATTTGAATAACGATGGATGGCCTGATGTATATGTTTCCAACGATTTTAATGAACCTGATTATTTATTTATGAATAATGGGAATGGAACATTTACTGATAAGCTGAATAAAAGTATGGATCATGTTTCATTATATTCAATGGGTTCTGATGCGGCTGATTATAATAATGATGGACTTATTGATTTATTTACATTAGACATGTTGCCCGAAGATAACTATACGCAAAAAATGCATAGTGGAGCTGAAAATTATAATAAGTTTCAACTTCTATTTAATAGGGGGTTCTATTACCAATATAGTCGCAATATGCTACAAAAAAATAATGGTGATGGTACATTTTCTGAAATCGGTCAACTGGCTGGTGTTTCAAATACTGATTGGAGTTGGTCTGCTCTCTTTACTGATTTTGATAACGATGGTAAAAAAGATTTGTTAGTGACTAATGGATATGTAAAAGATTATACCGATATGGATTTTTTACAATTCTCTGCTGATAAGGCATCTAAAGCTAACATATTAAATAAGGAGGAAGCAGTAAAAACATTTATTGAAAAAATGCCTGAAAACAAACAGCATAGTTATGTTTTTAAAAATGAAGGCAACGACTCTTTTGCAAAGTATAATATGCAATGGGGATTAAATCAAACTACGGTATCAGCCGGTGCAGCATTCGCCGATTTAGATAATGATGGTGATATGGATGTTGTTATTAATAATACAAATGATATTGCTACAATTTATCGAAATAATGCGGATAAAAACTCAGAGAATCATTACCTGAAAGTTAAGTTTGTTGGAAATAGTTTAAATAAAAATGGAATAGGTGCTAAAGTAAAATTGTATTGTGCTAATGAAGTTTTTTATCAAGAAAATTTCCCTGTAAGAGGTTTTCAATCTTCAACTGAACCCATTTTAAATTTTGGGATTGGTACACATTCTATAATAGATTCTATATTAGTTATTTGGCCTAATGATTCAGCTCAGATTATTAAAAATGTAAAACCTAATCAAACAATAACATTTCAATTGCTGCAGGCTAATATCTTGTATCATTATAATTTAATAAATCCTAAGCCAATATTTACACAAAATGCTTTATCGCAAATGCTTTATCGCGATGAGGATGTTAATGATTTTAGTATTCAAACATTATTGCCCAATTTTTTATCTCATCAAGGTCCTTGTATGGCTACTGCAGATGTGAATAATGATGGATTGACGGATGTGTATTTAGGTAGTTCCAAATTACAACCCGGACAGCTTTTTTTACAAATGAAAGATGGGTCGTTTAAAAAAATTGTTAACCCAGACTTACAAAACGATAAGTATTATGTTGATGCCTCTGCAGTTTTTTTTGATGCCAATGGCGATGGACTTCCTGATTTATTTGTAGCAAGTGGTGGATATGACATAAATGAAAATGATTCTTTACTTGAAAGCCGACTTTATCTAAATAAAGGAAATGGCAAGTTTATTCGAAGTTATCAATCAATTCCTAAAAATAAAATTAGTGCCGGTGTGGTGAAAGTTGCTGATATTGATGGAGACGGCGATTTAGATATATTTATTGGTGGAAGAGTAACACCTCGTAACTATCCACTCACTCCTTCAAGTGCTATTTTAATTAACGATGGAAAAGGCCATTTTACTGATGCTACACCGGCTATCCTCAAAAAAGTTGGAATGGTAACCGATGCAGCTTTTTTAGATTTGAATGGAGATAAATTGCCCGATTTAATCGTGATAGGGGAATTCATGCCTGTAAAAGTTTTTATTAATCAAAAAGGTTTATTTGTTGATTCTTCTAACAATTACATTCATTTCCCCAACAATGGTTGGTGGAATAGAATAACCTTAGCCGATTTAGATAAGGATGGTGATATGGATATTGTCTTAGGTAATTATGGTTTAAATACACAATTTAAAGTAAACGAAAAAGAACCAATGGAGCTTTATTATAAAGATTTTGATGGTAATGGTTCTATTGACCCAATCTTATGTTATTATATTAATGGTGTCAGTTATCCGGCATTTTCTAAAGATGATATTACAGAACAAATACCATCACTTAAAAATAAATTTTTGCAATATCATGATTATGCAAACGCAACGATATTTGATTTATTTACAAAAACTCAAATAAACGATGCAGGTAAATTGGTATGTAATAATTTAACTACAGGTTATTTAGAAAATAAAGGAAAGGCTGGTTTTGAATGGCATGTTCTGCCAACTGAAGCACAATATGCACCTATATTTGGTATTAATGTATTAGATGTAAATGGTGATGGAAATAATGATATACTACTAACAGGAAATAATACTTACACACGCATTAAGTTTGGAAGGTACGATGCTAATCATGGCGTTTTATTATTGGGGAATGGAAAAGGTAAATTTAAATATGTGCCTCAGTATTCTTCAGGCTTAAATATTCGCTCTAATGTCCGCAGTGCAACATCTATAAATATTGGTATGCAATCGCATATACTTGTTGCTAGCAATGATACCAGTGTTATTGATTTAAAAATAAATCGTTAATATGTCAATAGCGCTCAATAAATCTGAAAGGTTAATATCGCTTGATGTGATGCGAGGATTGATTATGATTTTGCTTGCTGGGGAAAGTGCAACTGTTTATTCATCAATTAATAATTTATCCTTGCCATTATGGCTTCATAATGTTAATCAGCAATTTTTTCATCATCCATGGCATGGCTTGCATTTTTGGGACTTAGTACAACCTGCTTTCATGACTATGGCTGGTACAGCCATGTACATATCTTATATACAAAAGTTAAAAAAGGGAATCACTTGGAAACATAACTTAAAGCATATAGTTATTCGTAGCATTAAATTGTTTTTATTAGGTACAGGTTTACATTGTGTTTATGCCGGAAAATTAGTTTTTGAACTATGGAATGTGCTTACTCAATTAGCTGTTACTACTTTAATTGCATATTTATTTATACGTTCATCTTATACAGTACAAATTATTATTGGTGTTTTGTTGATAGTGATCAATGATCTTGCTTACCAACTTATACAAATTCCTTCGTTTAATTATCCATTTGTTGAAGGTAAAAATTTGGGAAGTTTTATTGATTTAAAATTAATGGGTAAAATAAATACAGATGGATGGGTTGCTATTAATTGTATTTCTACTGCTGCACACACTATATGGGGAGTTACAATAGGGAAATGGCTATTAACAAATAATAGTAATTACAGTAAATTAATGCGAATGTTCGTATTTGCATTAATTGCACTTACTATCGGATATATTGCTGACTATTTTGGATTTTCTCTCATCATCAAACGTATTGCTACAGGCGCTTTTGTTTTAGTTTCTTTTGGTTGGGTATTAATTATAATGACACTTTTATATTGGTGGATAGATATTCGTAATCATCATCGCTATGTATGGATAATAACTTCGGTGGGAATGAATGCAATATTTATTTATTTGTTTTTTGAAACAGTTGGTTACCAATGGCTGCGACCTACTGTTTATATTTTTATAGGTGGTTTTTCTAGTTTATTGCACATGTCTAATTCAGTAGCCTATTTTATTAATGCTTTAGTAGTTTGGTTTATTTATTGGTATTTATGTTTTTGGTTATCGAAGAACAGAATTTTTATTAAGCTATGATTTTATATTAAACCTAAATAGGTAGCTTATGCAACTTCATTGTTATTCAATATTTATAAAAAAGAAAAATTGTTTATTCTTTTTCTTTCTATTTTCTGTTGGCTTTTTAAATGCACAGATAAAGAATGTATGGGCCATTGGCGATGGTGAAAAAATATTTAAAACGGGATTTGTATCGCCAGAAAAAAACATCAATTCCATTTGGAATGGACATAAAATACAATTAAAAGGATTATATAATGAAATACTTGCCTTTCAGGTAGTGCTTGAAACAGATACTTCAGGTGCTAAACAAGTTAGTGTTGAAGTGCAACCATTCATTCATCAAGTAACACATCAGAATTTCGGAAGTGCGAGTGATAGTTATGGTGATGATGGTTGTATTGATATATTTATAGAACACTATTTATTTGTAAAAGATTCAACACATCCTAATTGGTATTATGGTTCACCTAAAGCTATGCCACAAAAAATGACGGGATGGATTCCGGATGCCTTAATCCCAATAAGCGCATACAAAAACATTAAAAAATATCCAATTGATTTGCCACCTTTAAGTGAAATTGATCCTAGTCTTAAATCAATCAATACTATCCCTACACAAGCATTTTGGATTGATGTTTATTTGCCAAGAGATAAGAAAAGTTTTCAGCCTGGTTCATATACCAGTAAAGTTATAGTGCGGGAAAGTGGGAAAGTTGTTAAAACAATTCCAATTGAATTAGAACTTTTGCCTTGGTATTTGCCCGATACAAATCAACACACTATTTGGTTATACACAGAAAATGTATATCCTTATTTTCCATCACTTTCACACAATGAAATTGATAGAATGCTGAAGTTTGAAGGTCATAAACACCGGGTTGATATTATGGGTGGATTTACTGTAAACAAAACTTCTTTTAATGCAGAAAATTTAAAAGCTTATTTGCCCTACTTAAACGGTGATGCATATCGTCCAAACAATGGATATGAAGGTCCAGGAATCGGGGTTGGTGAAAAAATATTCCCCATTGGGATGTATGGCGATGATCCGGTAATGGGAAATGATTCTATAACAGTACAACAACAAGCCAATTTATGGGTAAGTTGGTTTAAAAAATTTGCCCCCAACGTTCAATACTTTTGGTATTTAATAGATGAACCCAAACCGGAGCAGTATTCTTTCATTAAAAAACGCCATCGATGGATTGAAAATGATACAGGTATAGGTAAATTCATGCCTTTATTTACAACAACTTCCTATACACCTGAATTAAAAAGCATAATAAAATATTGGGCAGGATATGATGGGTTAGATTTATCAATTCTTCCAACTATTCAAAAATTAGGTGGTGATCATTGGTTTTATAATGGAAATAGACCTAGGTATGGTTCTATTATTTTAGAAGCATCAGCTGTTGATTGTCGAGTAAACAGTTGGATTATGTATAAATATGGCGTAAATGTTTGGTTTATATGGAATGGAACACAATGGCAACACAACCATAGTGGTCCTAAACGCGACTTATATCAACGTATCTACTCAAATCCATTAACGTATATCAATAATAGTATGGAATGGGGTAACGGTGATGGTATTATGTTTTATCCGGGAAATAACCCATTTTATCCTGATGAAAATTTTGGTTTAAACCAACTCTTCCCTTCTATTCGCTTACAAAATATGCGACGCGGACAGCAAGATGCTGCTATTTTGGAATTGGTAGAAAAAAAAGTTGGAAGGAATAAAGTGTTAGAATACATAAATAAAGTTGTACCTGCGGCCTTAAGTGAAGTACCAATGGATGCGGCTACGCCATGGTCACTTAAAGGAAACGATTATGATAATGTAAGATTAGAACTGTTGAAGTGTTTACAAAATTGATTCAAATAATTAAATATACTTTTATGATTCATGGTATATGTTTAAATACGAGAATGAGAAACTTCTTGTTCATGTATATTCTTTCAATTCTTTTAATAAGTTCTCATTCATTTGCACAACAGAACACAACTGTACATATTTACAATAAATTGATAAAAACGTATCCGTATAGAGATGCAAATCCCATTCCACAAAATAATATTATCTATCCTTACTATAGGTTTGATTTGTTCACTAATAATTCCGTTTTAAAGTCATGGAAGGTAATTGAACTTGAAAACCAATATATACGGGTTTTAATACTACCGGAAATTGGTGGGAAAATTTGGACAGCAATTGAAAAATCTACCGGTAAACCTTTTATTTATGATAATGATGTTGTAAAATTTAGAGACGTAGCTATGAGAGGTCCATGGACAAGCGGCGGAATAGAAGCTAATTATGGCATTATTGGGCATACACCCAATTGTGCTACTCCTGTTGATTATTCAATTCAATACAAAAAAGATGGAAGTGTTAGTTGCTTTATTGGCGTTTTAGATTTGTTAACCAGAACATCTTGGCAAATAGAAATTAATTTACCAAAGGATAAAGCCTATTTTACAACTTCTTCCTTTTGGTATAACGCCAGTAGTGATGAACAACCTTATTATACATGGATGAATGCAGCCATCTCGGCAAAAAAAGATTTACAATTTATTTTTCCGGGAAATGTTTATTTAGGACATGAAGGGCAACACCACAATTGGCCAATCAATCATCAAAATGGCAAGCATATTGATTGGTATAATGAAAATAATTTCGGTGGTTATAAGTCATACCATGTATTTGGAACTTTAAACAATTTTTTTGGTGCTTATTGGCATGACGAAGATTTCGGAATGGGAAGATATAGTACAAGAGAGGATAAACCCGGTAAAAAGTTATGGATTTGGGGCTTATCGCAGCAAGGTATGATTTGGGAAAAATTATTAACTGATTCAAGTGGGCAATATACCGAGGTACAAAGTGGAAGATTGTTTAACCAAGCCGAAGAAAAAAGTAGTTTTACACCATTCAAACATAAAGGATTTGCACCCCACTCAACTGATGCCTGGACTGAATACTGGTTTCCTGTAGTTAAAACCAAGGGAATGGTAATGGCAAATAATATTGGTACGTTGAATGTAATTAAGCATCATAATGGAATTGAAATTTATTTTTCACCACTTCAAAAATTGAATGATTCGATTGTTGTAAAATCTGATTATAAGATTTTAGTAGAAAAAAAATTGCAATTAAATGTAATGCAATTATATCATCAATTTATTCCTTTAGTTAATGCAGATACCAATTTCACCATCAGCATAGGTAAAAATTTGCTTAATTATGAATCCAATCCTAAATCATTAGTTTTAAATCGGCCTTTAGATTTACCCATTAATTATGATTGGAATAGTTCAGATGGTTTATACACGTTGGGGCATGAAAATATGGTAGAAAGAAATTATGCTGAAGCTATCAAATATATTAATCAATCAATTCAAAAAGATTCTAATTACACACCTGCATTAATTGATGCTGCAATTATTCATTACCATAATGGTGATGATATAAATTCACTTTTTTTTTCGAAAAGAGCCCTTGCCATTAATACATATCAACCCGCAGCAAATTATTATTATGGTTTGGCGAATGTACGATTAGATAAAATTCCTGATGCTAAAGATGGGTTTCAAATTGCGGCTTTGGATCCAGGATATAGAAGTGCGGCATTCATAAACTTAGCTAAAATTTATTTTAAAGAAGCACAATTTGATAAAGCAACTTATTATGCTGAGCAATCATTATATACAAATTATTTTAATGTAGATGCTTATCAACTTTTAACTTTAATTGGTCGTATTACAAATAATTTAGAGCTACAAACATCATCATTAGAAAAACTTTTGTCATTTAATTCTTTAAACCATATTGCTGCTTATGAAAAATATTTATTAAGCAAAAATACTGCCAATCAAAAACAATTCCTTGCTACTATTACCAATGAATTTCCCGGGCAAACTTTTTTAGAAATGGCAATATGGTATTGGAATATTGGAAGAAATAAAGAGGCTATTGAATTATTGGAAATGTCGCCAATAAACACTGAGATTCAAATATGGAAAGCGTATTTAAAGCAACAACCTTTGCCTGATTATTTGAAACCTGATATGATATTTCCTTTTAGGAATGAAACTAATTTTATATTAAAGAAGCTAATGCTACAATCTGATAGTTGGAAACTTAAATATTATAGTGCCTTAATTGAACGTAATAATAATCATAAAGATATTGCATTGAAATTATTAAAATCATGTGATGATCGTCCCGACTATGCTCCCTTTTACGCTGTACGTGCTTCTTTATATAATTCCGATGATTCATTACTTATATTGCATGATTTATTACGCGCTTATGAATTAGAACCTACTCAATGGCGATATGCAAATTCATTAGTTGAATTTTATTCACTTCATCAAAAATTAGAAGAAGCTATTTTGTTGGCAAAAAAAACTTATGAATATGATACCGCTAATTATTTAATGGGAATTTCTTACATCCAAACTTTAATGCAGAATAAGGAATATTCAACGGCTTTAAATTTACTTCAATCTATCAATATTTTGCCTTATGAGGGATCAACAGTTGGAAGAAATTTGTATAGGAAAGCCTTATTGATGCTTGCAATTCAACAAATGAAGCTTCATCAATATGAGAAAGCACTGGCTTTTATTCAACGTTCAAAACTTTGGCCGGAAAATTTAGGTGCGGGAAAGCCCTATTACAATATGCTAGATGAATCACTGGAAAACTGGTTAGAGTATCAAAATTATTTGGCACTTCAAAACAAAAATTCAGCATCGCTAGAACTGCAAAAAATAATTGATAATTCCATGCAACAATTAGTGATAGCTGAAGGTTATATTAGTCCTTTTCGCTATTATGTTACTATGTTAGCCTTTAATGCCATCAATAATCCTACTCAAAAAAATCATTTTGAACAGCAATGCATAAAAAAATTTCCTAACAGTGCCGACATTTATAGGTTAATAAATGATGACAAATTAAATGAGCGTTCAACATTATCCTTTTTGTCAAAAAAAGATGATAATGCTGAACTTTGGAAGGAATGGCAAAGAAATGTTCTTCAGTAAAATTCATTATTTTAGAACATTATTTCAGTAATTATGATTCAGTTTAGCTTTATCAACAAAATTGTTCTTTTATTTTTATCAATCGTTTGTGTATGCCCACTGTTTGCACAACAAGGCCAAAATCAATTTATTCTCCCTCACACCATCGATAGTATTTTACAAACTCAAGTTCAGCAAAAACACATACCCGGTGCTGTTGTTTTAATTAAAAAAGATGGGAAGATTTTATATCAACAAGCCTATGGGTATGCACGTTTGTTCAATAATCAACATCAATTACTGAGGCAACCCGAAAAAATGCAATTAAATACTTTATTCGATTTGGCTTCGCTAACAAAAGTGGTGGGTACAACTACGGCTATTATGTACTTGACCGACAAGCATTTATTGTCGGTTGATGATCCGGTTTGTAAATATGTGCCCGATTTTAATACGCCTGATAAAAAAAATATTACCATTCGACATTTATTAACGCATACATCCGGCATTATTGAATGGTATCCTTTATTTTATAAAGCCCATAACCGACAACAGGTGTTTTCCTTAATTGCTAAATTACCTCTACGGTATCCCATTGGTGCACAGCGCAAGTATAGCGATTTAGGATTTACGATTCTAGGTGAAATTATTCAAGATATTACGGGCATGCCTTTTGAACAATTTGAGGATGAAAAAATATTCAAGCCTTTGAATATGTTGCATACAACTTATAATCCTTTGCAAAAGAAATTGTTTGCACACTTTGCTGCTACTTCATTCGGTAACCCTTATGAAAAAAGAATGGTGTATGATAGTACTTTAGGTTTTACCCAAAAAGATATTGATCCCACTTCATGGAATGGTTGGCGAAACTATGTGTTAAGTGGTGAGGTTAACGATGGAAATGCTTGGTATGCCAACGGCGGTGTATCCGGAGCAGCTGGCTTATTTTCCACAGCAGCAGACATACAGCAACTAGTTGATATGCTTTTAAATAATGGTACTGTTAATGGCCAATCTTTTATTAGTGCTACTACACTGCAAACCTTTTTTACAAAAGATGCTTTTCAAAATGGTTTGGGGTGGATGATGGATACCCATGATTCATTTATGAAAAATGCACCTGAAGGTAGTTTTGGGCATACCGGCTTTACCGGTACCAGCATAGTTGTAATGCCTCAATATCATACTTCCATTATTTTGCTCATTAATCGGCAACACATGGGTTTGTTACCGAATGGTACCTATTTTGATGTAACACCCATTCGAAAGCAAATTTTTCAAGCGGTACTGCAGTATTGTAACCAATAGTGCAGAAATACATCATCAACCAAATATTAAATCTATTCCCACCACATTGTATATTGCTTCGACTCTCGTTCGACTCAACAGCGTTGTGTAACGCTGTTGATAGGGAGAAGGATCGAATTTGCCTGCCTTCAATTCAGTGATCCATCGCTTTTTCTTTTTAACAATGTAAATTGGGTAATGGGTTGTTGTTAGTTCCACATACAATACCATCATAACCATAAACCTACTAACCTAACATACATAAAGAAGATAGCACTTTGGTTTGCCAGGCTTTTATCCGCTTTTCAATAGAAAAAAGCCCCGAAACCGGGGCTAACTCCTATTCATTATTTCTTTTTAGGTGGGGCAGCAGCTGCTTTAAATTGGTAGAATAAATCAGCTTTCCCTTCTTTATTAAAACGCCAGGTTTCCTGAATTGCTGTGGAATCTTTTTTGCCGTTTTTGTAGGTGTCTACTTCTCTTCCCCAAATTAAAGCCCAGTTTTCATTTTTATCAACACTTTTAACAGGTATAATGGCATCAACATTTACTACGCTCGATGATAACATATCCCTTTCACGTTGAGCGCCGGCCATAACACTATCTCTTGATCCATGGATACTACTGCCATCAGCGAAAAATATAGTAACAGAATCAGCAAAAAAATTACTATGGGCACTAAGATTGCCATTTTCCCAGTCTTTCCATAACTGCAGTAAATTTTCTGCATTTTTTGGATTACCCATTATAAAGTTGGAAGAATAACCAATAGGGTAGGGAGATTGAATTGCCATACCCATACTGTCTTTTGCCATTGAGGTTGTATTATCCTTATTGGCCTCTTTTTGGTTACAGGATAATAATAATGCCCATAAGGCAATTACTAAAAATGTTTTCATTTTGTGTAATGTTTTAAAGGTTTAAAAAATAAAGCGAGAGGAATGAACAGGGTTTTCTTAAGATAGTATTTTAAAGGGTTTTTGTTAAGATAGAAAATTTGTTTTGAAATGCAAATATTTAGACACTTTTTTATAAAAAAAATTAATCATTTTAAACTAAACTCATATTCCTGTTCAAAACAATTAACCATTTGCTTGCTTTATTGAGAGGTTAATCTCACATTTTCGTCGCAACAATTCTCTAACTGGTCGCAACTATCCATTTCAATGCTTTTAGTGCACATAATTTTGGGCATTATAATCATAGTATATGAAAAAACTAATAGTTATTTGCTTATTCTTGTTAATTGGTTATGCTGCATATAGTCAAATGCCCGGTATGGGTGGCAAACCTACAGCCACTAATATTGGGCACATTTATGGACGTGTTTTAGACAGTACCGGAAAACCCATACATGATGCTACCGTATTGTTATTACAAAGCCGTATGGATGCTACCACTAAAAAAGCAAAAGAGGTATTGTATAAAGGAATTACCACTAAAGCCAATGGAGACTTTAGTTTTGAAGATGTGCCAATTATTGGAGCACTTCAATTAAAGATTTCAGCTACCGGTTTTCAGCCCATTTCTCAAAATGTAAGTTTTGCAATGCCTAAGCCGGGTGCTCAATCACCAATGGGTAATATGAATCAAGCCTTAAATGCTTTTGATAAAGATTTGGGTAATATTCGTTTAACAGAATCAGTGAATCAATTGCAAGGCGTAGTGGTAACAGCTTCTGCTAAACCCACCCTTAAAATGGACATAGATAAAAAAGTATATAATGTTGAGAAAGATATTGTAAACGCCGGTGGAACAGCATTAGATGTAATGAAGAATGTTCCTTCGGTAAATGTAGATATTGATGGCAATGTAACTTTACGCAATGCAACACCACAAATATATATTGAAGGGCGTCCTACAACATTAACCCTTGATCAAATTCCTGCTGATGCAATTGAAAGCGTAGAAGTAATTACTAATCCTTCTGCTAAATATGATGCATCGGGCGGTGGTGCAGGTATTTTAAATATCATTTTAAAGAAAAATAGAAAAACAGGGTATAATGGTAATCTTAGGGCTGGAGTTGATAGCTATGGCGCTTTAAATGGTGGAGGTGATTTTAATGTACGCCAGGGAAAATTTAATTTCAATGCTTCGGCTTTTGTTAATCAAAATAAAGGGAAAACTTTCGGTACAACTAATCGTACCAACTTTGGCGATACTAGTACGGTTGTTAATCAATCCTCAACCGATAAAGATAATGGTGGCTTTGTTTTTGGTAGAGTAGGGCTAGACTATTTTATGACCAACCGTACCTCTTTTTCAGCCGGTATGATAAAAGTGCATGCCGATATGAGTCCTAACCAATTCCTATCTACTAATATTGATAGTTTATTACAATCGGGAACTGCCAATCAATATAGTGAACGATATGCCAATACCCACCGTAAGTTTGATGGTACAGGTGCACAATTTGGGTTTAAGCAACTATTTAAACAAGAGGGACAAACACTTACTGCTGATATGAATTACTTTTCAGGTAACAACTCCAATAACGTGTTATACAATACTAATTATTATAACAATGGAGCAGGTAGTACAATTGTGAATAATACACAGCAACAAACTTTGGGAACAGGCTATAATCAGTTTTTAACTGCACAAACCGATTATGTAAAACCATTTGGTAAAAAATCTAAATTAGAAACTGGCTTACGTTTTCAGCAACAAAAATTAACCAATGAAACCGATAATTATTATCTAGATAATGCAAGCAAAAATTTTATACTTTCTAATTTGGCTTCCATTCATTACAAAAACACCAATAATGTATATGCTGCTTATGCCTCTGTAACTAGTGCTATTAAAAGTTTTGGTTACCAAATTGGTTTAAGGGCCGAACGTTCAGACTATTCAGGTGATTTGTTGAATACACAACAACATTTTAGTAATAGTTATCCAATCAGTTTATTTCCATCTATATTTTTAAGCCAGAAGTTTAAGGGTACGAATGAAGTACAATTTAGTTATACACGCCGAATTAACCGACCCAATTTTTTTCAGTTAATTCCTTATACTGATTATTCTGATAGTTTAAATATTACCCGTGGTAATCCTAATTTGGTGCCTGAGTTTACCAGCTCATTTGAGTTATCGTATTTAAAAACTTTACCCCATAATAATACATTCCTGGCTTCACTTTATTATAAGCATACCGAGGGTTTAATAACTCGATATTTAGATACTGCACAAAACTATTTAACCGGTAAACAAGATATTATCAATACATATGTAAATGCTAACTCAAGCTACACCGTTGGTGCTGAATTAACAGGCGTAGCCAAGTTGGCCAAATGGTGGGATATGACGATGAATGTAAACATTTATAACTCTCAAATCAATACCAATAATATTACAGGCACTTCTCAGGCAGCATTGTGGAGTTGGTTTGGAAAAATCAACAACAATTTTACATTGCCGGGAAAATTCAAACTACAATTAACCGGTTTATACCAATCAAAAACCAACTTACCTGTTAATAATAATGGCGGGCAGCAAATGGGGCCACCAATGATGCAATCACAAAGTGCTTCGCAAGGGTATATCCGTTCATTCTATAGTGTTGATGCTGCTATTAGCCGTAGCTTTTTGAAAAATGATGCTGCAACAGTAAGTATTAGCATGAGTGATATTTTTAGAACACACTATTCTGATCAATACTCTTTCAGTAACTTTTTTGTACAAGATTATAACAGATTGCGCAACCCACAAATGGTTCGCATCAACTTTACTTATCGGTTTGGTAAAATGGATGTTTCATTATTTAAAAGAAAAAATACCAATACTTCCGGTATGGACGCTCTACAAGGTGTTCAGTAATGATGGTTTGATTTGTTAGGCAAAAAACCGTCTTTCATTTAGTTGGGAGGCGGTTTGTTTTTTATTGATATAATGCTTAATCATTTCTTATTCACTAAAATGTTAATGAATAAGAAAATGATATTCGTGTAATATTTCTGTTAGAAAGGATGCATTAAGAGGTCTTGCCAGTTAAAGCAATCACTGCATCTTTATAGTTGTCGCCAATAGGCAGTTCAATATTGTTGATGAAAATGCTGCTTCGTTTAATGGCAGTGATGTGTTCAATAGCAATGATGTATGACTTGTGAATTCTGATGAATAAGGTGCCAGGTAATTGTTCTTCCAATGTTTTCATGCTCATGCGGGTAACAACAGGCTTATTAGAATGGATGAGGTGAATTTTAATATAATCTTTCAAACCTTCAATCCATATAATATCTTTAAAAGCAATTTTTAAGAGCGTGTAATCTACATTCACAAAAAAATAGGTGGGAGTAGGAGTAGGACTGATTTGTCCATGCGCATTTTTTAGTTGGAATAGTTCCCATGCTTTGTTACACGCCTTCACAAATCTATCTAACGATACCGGCTTTACGAGATAGTCAACCACATCTAAATTAAATCCGTCTAATGCAAACTTTTCATAAGCAGTAACCAAAATAACCATGGGTTTGTTGGGTAAGCTTTGAATAAATTGTAAACCGGTTAATCCGGGCATTTGTATGTCAAGGAAGATTAAATCAATAGACTGAGTTTGTAATACTTTCATAGCCTCCATGGCATTATTGCAAGTTGCTTTTAGTTGCAAAAAGGGAACTTGGCTAATATTGTCGGCCAGCAATTCTAAAGCCAAGGGCTCATCATCAACTGCTATACATTGTATCATGCATGAAAGTTTAGTTGTAAGGTAACGACAAACCAGCCATCTTGTTGCTGAATGGATAAATGTTGAAAATTACCATAAAGCAGTTTTAATCTTCGTTCAACATTGTTTAAGCCAATGCCTGAGGTTTTATCTTTTACCTCACTAGATGTTGGGTTGTATTTATTTTGAACTTTAAATAATAATTGATTGTTATTGGCCTTCAACTCAATCACAATTTTTGCTTCTTCTATTAAACCTGTGCCATGTTTAAATGCATTTTCAACAAATGGAATTAAGAGCATAGGCTCAATATCATAATGTTTATCAGGTGTGCTTGCATTAAACTGAACGGTAACATGGTTGCCAAAGCGTTGTTGTTGCAGGTCAATATAACTTTGCAGGTATTCAATTTCTTTTTCGAGGGGTACTTTTTCTTCATCGGCTTCATACAACATATAGCGCATTAAAGCCGATAATTTAATAAGCGATGGTTCTAATACATCCGATTTTTTTCTGGCTAATGCCACCATGTTATTCAATACATTAAACATAAAATGCGGACTAACCTGCGAACGTAAAAAAGAAAGTTCGGTGGTTAAATTTTCTTTTTCTTTTTGTTGTAAAATATGGTCGTATTTTATTTTGTCACGAATCATTCTGTAAGCCGTGCTTGTAGCCAAAATAAACAGAAAGGGAAAAAATACAAATAATATGGCAGGCTTTAATTCATAGGTTCTTGCCGTTAAAAAGGTTTCAAACAAAATCCAATCGAAGAAAATTTGAATAACAAAAATCACAACTTGTATCAATGCAAATTCCCAATATTTCTTCTTGTAAATGAATTTGGGCATTAGTAAGTAAGCATTCAAATAAAAATAACCGGCCCAAAGTGCGGCTGTAATCATGTATTTTATAAGTGAATAAGAATCATCATGCTCATGTTTTGTTTCGTAAGAAGGGCGCAGTAAAAAAGGGAGTGAAAAAAGTAGTGTCCATGCAGCAATGTGCATGGCAATAATTACCCATTTTTTGGCGTACCACTGTTGTTTCATTATACTAAAATAAGTTAGTTAAGTTATAAAGCAGTTGTAACAGCGACCAAAAGATGAATTTCTGCGACCAATTCCAACAACAAAAAAGGCAACCTTTTACAAGATTGCCTTTTGAAAGCTTCTGTCGGCTTGCCTACCAACAGTTCTAACTTTTTAAAAAATGTATTGGAGGTGGTGAAGTTTTAAGATGTGAATATTTTTCTAATTTCTATTAGTATTATAGCTAAAATCTATAAAAAAAGTGCAGCTTAGGCTTAACTAAACAAAGTGTGACTTTAATTATTGTGATTGAGTGTTACACTAGTCGTCATTAAGGTTAAAATTAGCCCACTTTTTATAAAAATTTATGTCAGCTAGTCTTTTAAATATTAACTGAATGATTATCATGAATCCTAAAAGCAAAACAATGGGGAAAGAATCAATTTGATGAAATAAAATGTGTAAAAAAATCGCGATCATAAACAAAAAACATAATCCAATAATACTAAACAAACCACTTTTTGTTGCAAAAAATGAAGGTTTAAAAAGTATTTTTTCAGTAGCAACTAAATTCTTATTATAATTTTCAATTGTATAATGGAGCTGTTTTAAAATTTTATCTATTGATTCTTGGGTATCATCTTGCTTTTTTTTTGGAAATGTATATTCAGCAGACTTTCCATTCTTCAGGTTTAATTTTATTGAAGCAAATCTGTAGTTCGGAAATTGAATAGTATAAGACTTAATTTCACTTAGATAATATTCAAAATCATAAACAATTTCACTATTACTATTTTGTAATGTTAGATGAATTAAGTTTTCTTTGAAAAGAATTACTGCTTTTTTTGTAAAAAATTTAAAGAGTCTACTTATAAATATAAAAGGTAAAACAGTTATTATTAAAAAGAAGAATAATAAAAATCTATTCCCTATAAAATGGTTTGTTAAGTATAATAATGATAAACCAATAATTGCAAAAATCATTAATTTAACAAACATCTCTTTTCTATATATAACAGAGGAATAAAATATTTTAGTATTCATACTTTTCTTTTATACTAACTTAATCTATTATTTTTCAGGGGTAATAAAATTATAGATATCAAACGTAACTGCAGAAACCCCCAATACTATTTCAGGAATGCCTGTACCCATGGTAGCTACAGTTATAATACTAATACCAATAGTTCCAAAGTCTCTATCAGTAAGCATTTTGCCGTTTATCAATTTAGTACCGATATCAAAACTTGATATTAATACCCCTGCGATGCTTCCACGTTCGGCAATTTTACCAAGCATTTCTCCCGCACCTGCAATCTTAGACATTGCTGACCAAGTAGTACTATTTACATCAATACCTAATTGAATAGTAGAAATAATTTGTCCTAAAGTTTCAGATGATTTATTCTCTTTATCTGATATATTTTTCGCAAAAGAACTCGTTTTAACAGACAGCTCATTATCTACCTCTTCATTTGTAACAATATGCCAATCTCCGTTTTTGCCTAGTTCAACTGTTCCTGCATTTGAAACGTACCGTTTCTTTTCTGAACCATCTCCATAATATTCTTCATTCGGATTTTTTACATCATCAGCTTTCTTTACATTATCGTCCCAATAAACCCTACCGGTTGTTTTATTATGTACCCAATCATCATTTGAATTTTGTTTAATACTGAATCTTTTAGCAGGCCCAGCAGATCCCGGATAAAACTTAATATACTTCCAACTCTTAAATGAAGCTGCTGAAGTAGTATTGTCTCTTACACCATATTCACCTTCATATTCTTCCGCTTCCATCCCATCTTTATCTATAAACCGTTCCGGGTTATCCAATGCATAGTTATAGGGAGAATAACGGCGTATTTGCTCAGCCAATGGGTCTATACCATTCCACCTGCCTATTTGGGGGTCTTGCATTCTGGCACCAAAATCATACAACTCTATACCACTGCCATCACTAAACTCCCGGTGTTGTAATTCTTTACTATTGTATTTGTATTTATTTTCTATACCGCCTGCTGATTTACTGCTAATACCTGCCATAGTGAGCCCGAACGGATAATAATGCGTTTCCTCTACCAAAGGCCCTCTTGTATGCACTACCTGCAAATTATCAAAGAATACATCTACCGGGCTTTCATTGCTACAATAAATATAAATATACCCGTTTTTCGGTATTTGTATACCCTGCATACTGGCATCATTATGATGGTCTTTTACTACTCCACTACTGCCTACCACACTAAAGCCACAGCTAATTTAACGAAATAAAAATGGTATAAAAAAATATTGTTATTGGTTGTTTTGAAAGAAAATTCTTGGCTCTCCATAACAACAAAAAAGCAACCTTTTGCAAGATTGCTTTTTTTAATATATGCGTTTGTCGGGAGGACAGGATTCGAACCTGCGACCCCCTGGTCCCAAACCAGGTATTCTACCGGGCTGAACTACCTCCCGAAGCCCTATGGATAAAAAAACGCACTTTACATGTGCGTGTATTTTGCGGTGAGGGAGGGATTCGAACCCTCGGTACAGTTTAACCCGTACGGCAGTTTAGCAAACTACTGGTTTGAGCCACTCACCCACCTCACCATTCCCAAGTTTTATTTGGGGTTGCAAAAATAGGGATGCTGTTTGTAAAATCCTAAAATCGGCTTTGGTAATTTTTAAAATATTTTTTTAGCCGAAAAATTGATTCATTACATGGCAGCTAATTGCACCTTTTGTGTTAATTCCATTACATTTTCTCTAAAAATGGTATCCGTATCCATTAAATCTTTTACTGTTTGGCATGAGTGGATAACGGTTGTATGGTCTCTTCCGCCAAAATGCTCGCCTATGGTTTTTAATGAATTTTTTGTAAATGCTTTGGCTAAGTACATTGTAATTTGACGAGCCTGTACAATTTCACGTTTCCTTGTTTTATGCAATAAACGTTCATACGGTACATCAAAATATTCGCAAACCATTTTTTGTATGGCTTCAATAGTAATTTCTTTGCTTGTTGTTTTAACAAAATTGCGCAATACTTTTTTGGCTAACTCTATATCAATTTCTTTTTTGTTTAATGATGACTGGGCTAATAATGAAATTAATGCGCCTTCTAATTCCCTAACATTGGTATTAATGTTATAAGCCACATATTTCACTACATCTTTACTCATGTCTAACCCGTCATTCTTCATTTTATGTTCTAAAATTTCAATGCGGGTATCATAATCCGGTAATTGTAAATCGGTACTTAAACCCCAGCGGAAGCGGCTTAATAAACGTTCTTGCATGCCATCTAAATCCTTAGGGGCTTTATCAGATGTTAATACCAATTGTTTACCGCTTTGGTGTAAGTGATTGAATATGGCAAAAAAAGCATCCTGCGATTTTTCAGCACGATTGAAAAATTGTACATCATCAATAATCAATACATCAATTAACTGGTAGAAATGTATAAAGTCGTTGATGGCATTATTGCGGCTATGGTCTTGAAACTGATTAATAAATTTTTCACTGCTAACATATAAAACCACTTTGCCGGGATGTAATCTTTTTACTTCATTGCCAATAGCTTGCGCTAAATGTGTTTTTCCTAACCCAACGCCACCATATATAACTAATGGGTTGAATGAGTTGGCTCCCGGTTTTTCGGCAACAGTTTTTCCGGCTCTGCGTGCTACACGGTTACAATCACCTTCAATAAATGATTCAAATGTATAAGTAGGATTTAATTGAGGGTCAATTTGCATTTTCTTTAATCCCGGAATAATAAAAGGATTTTTAACCGGGTTATCAATTACCAGCGGGAAATTCATTTCATTGTTTGCATAAATTTTCATGCCACTGGCAGGCAAGTCCATGCTGCCATTTCTTCCATTACCGCTGTCAACCATTATTCTATATTCCAAACGAGCATCTTTACCTAATTCACGCTTTAAGGTTTTAGCTAATAAATTAACATAGTGCTCTTCCAGGTATTCGTAAAAAAATTGGCTGGGTACTTGAATTAATAATACATTATTTTTTAATTCAATTGGTTTTATGGGTTCAAACCATGTTTTAAAATGTTGCCACTCTACAATATCTTTAATAATTTTAAGGCAATTGTTCCAGATTGATTCAGCAGTTTTTACCATACTATTTGCAACAATTTATCAATAAGTTTTAGAATAATTTTTGAATGCCCCATATAAGTCCTCAGCATCAAACTGCACAAAAAAATTTTAGACGGACTGCGAATATGTAGACTTTATGTTGAAAAAAAAATTTTTTATTGATTCTTTTTTTCCTTTAGTAAAAAGTTTTTCGTTCGCAGCAAATTTTTGTTTATTTTATTGTCTATTTCAAAATCTAGTTGGGCTAATTGAACACCTCCCCATCCGGCTTGGTTCACAATGGTATAACCACTGCTTTTATTTTGATAAATTCTAGGCTGCTTAAAAAAACGTTGTGTGTGGCCGCCAACAATTACATCAATATCATAATTATTTTTTGCAAGTATTTCATCACTTAAGTTGCCATCTGAATAACGGTCGCCTAAGTGCGATAAACAGATAATCATATTGCAATTTTTTTGCTTTAAATAGTTGGCAGTTGTATTGGCTTGTTCCACCGCATCAAGGTAAACTATTTTTTCTTTATCCGGAATAGAAATTTTGTCATGCAGTGGCAGTACAATACCCATTATACCAATTTTTAAGTTTGGCCATTCTATTATTTTGTAAGGTTCATAACAATTTTGTAAAGCTGTATGCGTGAAATCATAATTGCTAACAACAGGCTTCATACCGGTTAATGTTAAGTTATTCGCTAAATGGTCTATTCCTGCCATAAAATCTTTTTCTCCCAATGTAAAAGCGTGATATCCTAAATATTTCAAAGCTTCTAATTCAGCCTTGCCTTTAAATGTATCAAAAACAGGGCCATCTCCACAAAAATCACCGGCATCAACCAATAAAGTATAAGGATTATTTTTTACTATGTCATCAATCACTTTTTTGTGTGCTCCAATTCCACCCGTTCGGCGTTCAGTATCATGTTCATTTTTTACAGGAAATAAGTTGCTTTGTAAATTATTGGTATGTAATAAGGTAAATGTAATAGTGCTATCATCTACCCATAAAAATTTGTTTGGAATAATAGGCAAGCTGAATAATAACCCCGCTTTAGCCGTGCTTGTTATAAAATCTCTTCTATTCATAAACATAGTTTATGGGTGATACTTTATTAATGGCAAGTGGCTCATGGTTATTGGTGAACGATTCAATATAAACTTTGCAACTTTCTCTTAAGTTGGTATTTAATGAAACCTGTGGTAATAATTTTAAAATTTCGCATTTATAATTACCATTTTTCATATAATCAGTTACAACAATTTGGTAGGTATTGCCGGGAATAATAGGTTCATTGTTTATATAAATATTGGTAGCATTTCCCTGGGGTGTTATGTTATACTTTATTCCCGAAATAGGCCATCCGCCATCTGCAGCCATTTGTTGAATAAACTGGTTTAAATGTAACCCACTAATTGAAACAATTACCAGTTGGTTATTGTAAGGTAAAAGTTGGGTTAAAGAACCAATTGTAATATTTCCCTGTGCCAAATAACCTTTAATGGAAGAGGGATGAAGCATTGCCGCATGTATAGTTGTTCCTGTTTTTGTTTGTGCATGCTGTAGCATTGCTTGGGTTACTAAATTTCCCAAAGCACCACCACCTTTGCTTTTATAAACATTTTCTAATGCAAAGCCTATTGTTGTATTTAAATATTTTTCAATACTATCGTTGTAGGGTTTAAGCCATTGTTGGGTAGCACTATCTGTTTGGATAGAAGATGATATGCTGTGATACTGAAACTGAACAGTTGAAACGGTTTGCGAATGGCCAATACATGCAATACATAAGCAGGTAAAGCTACTAATGGAAATGGCCTTTAACATAGATAGTTGGTGTTTGTGCAGTAAGGTACAAAAAAAATGTACAGAAAATATTAAAATTTAAGAATGGTATTCCCTTTTTAAACTGCTACATTTGCCGCAATAAATATTTGATATATGAGTTATGAAATTACAGGTAAGTTGGTAGCAAAATTTGATATTGTTCAACGTACCGAAACATTTAAAACACGTGAATTTGTTATTGAAAAATCGGAAGATATAGGTGGAAGAACGATTACCAATTATGTAAAATTTCAGTGTGTGCAAGATAAAACTTCTATGCCCGACCGATTTTCAATTGGTGAAACAGTAAAAGTTTTATTTAATATAAAAGGTACTAAATGGACTAAAGATGGTAAAGAAAACTACATTACCAATTTAGATGCTTGGCGTATGGAATCAGCTAAATTAAACGACATGCAAAGTAATGCTCCCGATTTTGTTCCGGATGCTACTGCCGATGATATGCCTGCTGATGATTTACCATTTTAATTGTTCATGATTTTATAGGATAAAAACCTATCAACATGCAAAAAAAAGTAGTATTGCGTTTAACGCCCGATGAAGCGGCGAATGAAAAAGCTATTGAAAGCCATCTGGTTCAGCAGTTGGGTATTCAGCCAAGCCGTATTTACGGATATTTTATAGAAAAAGAATCCATTGATGCAAGAAGTAGAAAGCAAATTTGGATTAATAAAACCCTTCATGTATTTGTTGATGAACCATTTGTCAATCGTTCCATTCAACATATTGAATATTCTTCTGTTCACAATGCCTCTCACAAAGTAATCATAATAGGTGCCGGACCTGCGGGATTATTTGCCGCATTAAAGTTGATTGAGCATGGCATACAGCCCATTATTTTAGAACGCGGGAAATCGGTTAGAGAAAGAAGAAGAGATTTGGCCAAACTTAATAAAGAGGGTATTGTAAATGAAGACAGTAATTATTGCTTTGGAGAAGGTGGTGCAGGTACTTATAGTGATGGGAAATTATATACCCGCAGCAATAAACGGGGAAGTATAGATAGTATTCTACAACGCTTTGTACAGTTTGGTGCCGACGAAAAAATTTTATATCAATCACATCCTCACATAGGAACCAATAAGTTGCCACATATTATTGCTGCTATGCGGCAACAAATTATTGATGCAGGCGGGTTATGTTTTTTTGAACAGCGGGTAACGGATTTTGTTATTGAGAACAATGTTATTAAAGGTGTAATTACAGCCAATGGCCAACAATGGCATGCCAATGCAGTTATATTGGCAACCGGTCATTCTGCTCGTGATATTTTTCACCTGTTTTTTAGAAATGGTTTAGCCATAGAGGCAAAACCATTTGCTTTAGGGGTAAGGGTTGAACATCCACAGGCTTTAATTGATGCTATACAATACCATTGCCCATTACCGACAGCATTTCCTGCGCATAGTGAACGCAATGCTCATTTGCCGCCTGCTGCCTACAGTTTGGTAGAACAGGTAAATGATAGAGGGGTATTTAGTTTTTGTATGTGTCCCGGTGGCATTATTGCGCCGGCAGCTACCTCGCCTAATGAATTGGTGGTAAATGGATGGAGCCCATCTAAACGAAATAATCCTTTTGCCAATAGTGGAATGGTTGTGCAAGTAAATGAAGCCGATGCAGTACAATGGTTGCAAAAGCATAAACAATGGTTACAATTACAAATGCAGGAAAAAATGTATGCGAAGAAAGAGCATTATTTGCAACATCCATTGTTACTGCTTTTTTTTCAACAATGGGTTGAGCAACAAGCCTATGCAGCCGGTGGTGGTAAATTTGTAGCACCGGCACAAAGAATGGTTGATTTCGTAAACAATAAAATATCTACCCAACTACCCGAGTGTAGTTATATACCAGGTGTGCAATCGGCATCCTTACAAAATGTATTGCCTGATTTTATTCATCAATCTTTGCAAAAAGGTTTTTATCAGTTTGGAAAAAAAATGCACGGGTATTATACCAATGAAGCCTTAGTAGTTGCTACCGAAAGTAGAACTTCATCGCCTGTTCGTATACCCCGCAAAGCTGAAAATTTGCAGCATATACAAGTAAAAAATTTATATCCCTGTGGGGAAGGAGCAGGTTATGCAGGTGGTATTGTTAGTGCTGCAATGGATGGTGAATTAGTTGCGGCCACTATAGCAGCAACTTTGCACCATTAATATACTGCTGGTTTGTTAAAGTATTCCACTCATCATTAAATTTTAGTGATATAATATTTTCTTAATAATAAATATTTATCTTGCTAACACTTGTTTAAAAGTGGTTTGGTAAACCCTAAATGTTAACCCTTTATGAATAATGCTTTACTGCAATTACAGCATTTAAAAAAATTTTACGCTACACAAAAAGCTGTTGATGATATTAGTTTTGAAATAGCCAATGGTAGCATATTTGGTTTGTTGGGTCCCAATGGTGCCGGTAAAACTACTTTATTGCGTATGATAACCGGTATCATTTATCCCGATGATGGTACTATATTGTTTGATGGTGGCCCTTTTAATCCCATGAATGATACTTCAAAAATTGGGTACATGCCTGAAGAAAGAGGGTTATACAAAAAAATGAAAATTGGTGAACAGGCTCTGTATTTAGCTCAATTAAAAGGTTTAAGTAGGGCAGAAGCACTAACTAAAATTCGTTTTTGGTTTAAAAAACTGGAAATGGAAAGTTGGTGGAATAAAAAAGTAGAAGACTTAAGTAAGGGGATGAGCCAAAAGTTACAATTTGTTACTACCGTATTACATGAGCCTAAACTTATTATTTTAGATGAACCATTTAGCGGGTTAGATCCTGTGAATGCTAATCTTATTAAAGAAGAAATTTTTCGTTTAGCACAGCAGGGCGCTACCGTTATTTTCAGTACACACCGTATGGAACAAGTAGAAGAAATTTGTGACCATATTGTATTGGTAAATCTCGGGAAAAAAATATTAGATGGGAATGTAAGTGATATTAAACAGCAGTTCAAAGAAAATAAATTTAATATTTCATTTTCTGAACAGCCATCTGCAACAATAAACACTGCTTTTAATGTGGTTACTCAGAATAAAAACAATTTAGTGGTTACAATTCAAGAAGGATATTCGACTAATGATGTACTACAATTCTTCATTGATCAAAAAGTCCATATTACACAGTTCAATGAAATACTGCCTTCTTTAAATGATATTTTTATACAATTGGTAGAAGATAGTCAAGAGGCTGCTTCTCGAAAATTTCAAGCCATACAATAAATGCACTTGCCGTAAACTTTAACTATTACCATGTAAACATTTTAATATGAGTAAAACTTTTTTAATAGCTCGACGTGAATTTTTAACACGAGTACAAAAGAAGACTTTTTTATTAACCACCATATTGTTACCACTACTCATTTTTGGGTTTTATGCACTTATTATTTATTTCTCGGTAAAAACCGGTGATCATATTCAAATTGCTATTGTTGATAATGCAAAGCTAATGACGAACATTAGCGATAAACAAAATGGTGACATACATTTCAATGTTGTACAAAACGTTACTACAACCGAGTTAGATAATTTAATTCAAAAGAAGCAGATTACCGGCTATATCGTAATTCCTGAAAATTATAATATAATGGGTTTTGATACTCTTTCTCTAAAGTCTGATAAATCGATTGGAATACTTACCCGCGATAAAATTCAAAAGAAATTTTCGGAATTATTAGAAGAAAAACGTTTAATGGCTTTGAATTTGAATAAAAAACAAATTGATAGTATTCAAAATGCCAATACATTACAATTTACCAGTTTGCAAGGCGCAAAAGATTCCAATGCCAAAGCAGGAATAAGTTATGGTGTTGGTTATTTTAGCGGCTTTTTGATATATATAATATTGTTCATTTATGGAACCATGGTAATGCGTGGTGTTATGGAAGAAAAAATGAATAGAATTGCTGAGGTAATTATAAGTAGTGTAAAACCTTTTAAATTAATGATGGGAAAAATTACGGGAATTGGTGCCGTAGGATTAGTACAATTCATTATCTGGATTGTTTTGGTGTTGATATTGACCATGTTGTTGCCTCTATTTTTTCCTCAACTGGCTCAACAAACCAATAATTTACCTATGCAACCCGGTGCTATGCAAGCAGCAGAATCCGTAAAAAATAGTGGAGAGTTACAGGGTATTATGTCTGCTTTAAGCAATATTAATTTTCCTTTGTTAATTGGAACATTTATTTTTTATTTTTTGGGTGGTTATTTATTATATGCCTCTTTATTTGCAGCGGTAGGTAGTGCTGTAAATGAAGATCCACAGGATGCACAAAGTTTATTATTGCCTATAACCATGCCTATTATTTTTGCCATGGTTATTATGACAAAGGCGGTTAATGATCCCAATAGTTCTATTGCCGTTTTTGGAAGTATGTTTCCGTTAACTTCCCCAATTGTTATGATGGCACGTATTGCACATGGTATTCCTAACGGTGTACCCTTGTGGCAGTTGTTGGTTAGTATGGCATTGTTAATTGGCGGCTTTTTAGCTACAACATGGCTTGCAGCTAAAATTTATAGAGTAGGTATTTTAATGTATGGTAAGAAACCTACATGGAAAGAAATGTGGAAATGGGCTTTTTTAAAAAATTAATATTATAAAAAAGGATGGTTAAATTACCATCCTTTTTTATTTACATGCTTTCAATAGGCTTTTGTAATGCTGCCGAAAAATCTTGCCATATTTCATTAACTATTTCTGCGGCGGGTTTTATTTCATTAATTAAGGCACTTACCTGGCCAATTTCTAATTCCCCTTCTTCTAAGTCGCCTTCAAACATTCCTTTTTTGGCACGGCCTTTACCTAATAACTGTTGTAATGTATTAATATCAGCACCATTTAATTCTGCTGCATGTACTTCTTCAAAAAACTTATTTTTCAATAAGCGAACAGGCACATGTTTTTTCATACTTAATAAGGTATCACCTTCTTTTGCTGCTATTACTTTTTCTTTGAAGTTAATATGTGATGAAGCCTCGGGTGTACAAACAAATCTACTTCCAATTTGTACACCATCTGCACCCAATACCATAGCTGCCAACATTTGTCTTCCTGTTGCAATACCGCCGGCAGCAATTATCGGTATTTTCACTGCCTGTTTAACCAAAGGTATCAAGACAAAAGTGGTAGTTTCTTCTCGCCCATTATGTCCGCCCGCTTCAAATCCTTCTGCAACAACAGCATCAACGCCGGCTGCTTCAGCTTTTTGAGCAAACAAACTACTGCTAACCACATGTACAACGGTAATGCCTTTGCTTTTTAAAAAACTTGTGTACGTTTTTGGGTTGCCCGCACTGGTAAAAACAATAGGAACATTTAAGTCAATAATTGTTTCAATATGTTTATCAATGTCGGGATACATTAATGGTAAATTAACTGCAAATGGTTTATCGGTAGCTTGCTTGCATTTAGTAATGTGTTCACGCAACACAGGTGGATACATACTTCCGGCCCCTATAATGCCTAAACCGCCTGCATTACTAACTGCTGATGCTAATTTCCAACCACTTGCCCAAACCATACCGGCTTGTATAATGGGGTATTCTATTTTAAAAAGCTTTGTAATGCTATTTGAAAACATAGCAGTGCACATTTTTGTTAGATAAGTTATTTATCCAAAGTCAATTTCGGTATTGTCGCCAATATTTAAACTGCGGCTCAATCCTTTAACAGAAGCGTCACTTCCAATTAAAGAATTGTCAAGCACAACTTCATATAAATGCGTATAGGAACCGATAATACTATCGCGGACTATAGAAAATTGAATGTTTGTATTGGCACCAATTGAAACATGTGGACCAATAATCGCATTTTTTAAAATGCATCCTACACCAATACTAACAGGGGGAATAATAATGGTATTTTCCAGCTTAGCGGAGGGGTCTATCTTCCCACCAAACTTTTTTAATAAAGTAGCATTACTTTCTAAAAGGGTTTCTTTTTTACCACAATCAAACCAGTTTTTTACTTTGAATGATTGGAACTTTGCACCTCTGGCAATCATGCACTCCAATGCATCGGTTAAATTATATTCACCCAATGTTTTTATGTTTTGGGTAAATATGTGGTGCAAGCAATCATACAAAAAATTAGTTTCCTTTATTTTATACAAACCAACCAATGCCATATTGCTTTTTGGAATGGCGGGTTTTTCAACTACTTGTTCAATAAACCCATCATCATCAATTGATGCTACACCAAAGTTTCTTGGGTCATCTACTTTCTTAACCCCTAACATACTATAAGGACTTTCTAAAACTTCTTTTACATCAAATTCGCAAATGGTATCACCTAGGGTAACAAAAACCTCATCATTGCCAACTATGTTTTTAGTTAATTCAATGGCATGCCCGGTTCCTTGGCGTTCATTTTGATAAACAAAATGAGTAGTTAAGTTCGGGTAAGTTTGGTGAACATATTCCTGAATTTTTTCACCTAAGTAACCAACTATAAAAATGAATTCCTGAATACCGGCTTCATGTAACTGATCTACAATAAAACTTAAAATAGTTTTACCAGCAATAGGAATTAAGGCTTTAGGTTGAGTATAAGTATGTGGTCTAAGTTTGGTGCCGGCACCAGCAACCGGAATAATTGCTTTCATTATTGGAGGGTAGTTTTTGGGTTCGTTTTATAACCTAAAATGATTTTAAAACTATGTTTTTTCTTTAGTATCAAAAAATAAGTTTGGGTGAATAATTTCCCGTTTTCAAATCAGTTTATTCATCATTGTGTGCATTTTTGGGGGTGTGAAAATAGGCAAAACTTTTTTTTATAGCTAAATCAAGTTTTTTCAGCAATAGTTTTTAAAAGTTATGGCAGGCTAAGATTGAACATTTACTTTTGCAAATATTCAATTACAAACAATCTTCAAAAGAATTTCTATGCAAAAAGATACCCTTGTTTTTAATCTTATTCGTCAGGAGTTAGAGCGTCAGAGAAGAGGCATTGAATTAATTGCATCTGAAAATTTTACCAGTTTACAGGTAATGCAGGCTATGGGAAATGTGATGACGAATAAATATGCAGAGGGATACCCGGGTAGAAGATATTATGGTGGATGTGAAATTGTTGACCAAACAGAACAATTAGCCATTGATCGGTTAAAGCAAATATTTAATATTGAATACGCTAACGTTCAACCACATAGTGGTGCACAAGCAAACGCTGCCTTAATGCTGGCGATTTTGCAACCTGGTGATGCCATTTTAGGATTAGATTTAAGTATGGGCGGCCATTTAACGCATGGTGCTGCTGTAAATTTTAGTGGAAAATTGTATCAACCCCATTTTTACGGTGTTACAAAAGAAGAAGGTTTAATTGATTATAATATGCTGGAAGCTCAGGCCCGTAAAGTGAAACCTAAATTAATTATTTGTGGTGCCAGCGCTTATAGCCGTGATATTGATTATGCCCGAATTAGAAAAGTGGCCGATGAAGTAGGGGCTTTCGTAATGGCAGATATTGCACATCCGGCCGGTTTAATTGCCAAAGGGCTATTAGGCAATCCGTTTGAACATTGTCATTTTGTAACATCTACTACACATAAAACTTTGCGTGGTCCTCGTGGTGGTGTTATTATGATGGGAAAAGATTTTGAAAACCCATTTGGCTTAAAAGATGTGAAAGGAAATGTGCGGATGATGAGTAATTTAATTGATATGGCAGTTTTTCCGGGCACCCAAGGTGGACCTTTGGAGCATGTAATTGCCGCTAAAGCAGTGGCTTTTGGAGAAATTTTAACCGATGAGTTTACCCAATATGCAAAACAGGTTCAGCTCAATGCTCAGGCAATGGCAAAAGCATTCGTTGCAAAAAATTATCAAATAATTAGTGGTGGCACAGATAATCACTTAATGCTGATTGACTTACGCAATAAAAATATTAGTGGTAAAAAAGCAGAGCAAGTTTTGGGTATGGCTGATATTACCGCCAATAAAAATATGGTTCCCTTTGATGATAAAAGTGCTTTTGTTACTTCCGGTATTCGTTTTGGAGTTGCTGCGGTTACAACTCGCGGCTGCAAAGAGGAGCATATGAGCTTTATTGTGGACGCTATTGATAAAGTATTAATGAATGCCGATAATCAAGCAATCATCGAGCAAACTAAGAAAAGTGTGAATGATTGGATGCTGCAGTTTCCCTTGTATCCTGAGTTAGGTTAATGTTTTTTAATTATTTAATTAAATCATATGATACAACGCATACAAACACTTTGGCTGTTATTAACTGCAGCTTGTGCCTTTATATCATTAAAGTTGCCTTTTTATACCGGTAATATAATGGAAAACCAAAGCTCAGTATTTAAAAGCCTAACAGCTAGCAGTTCATTACTTATTAATATCATTACTGTAATTATAGGTGTGTTTGCAATTGTATTTATCTTTTTATTTAAGAATAGAAAGCGGCAGTTGTGGTTGACCTTTTTACTATTTTTACTTACCATACTGCAAATAGTGTTGTTGTATTTTCAAACAGGTTCTTTTGTGCAAGGTACTTGGGCCATTTCTATTCTTATTTATATTGCTATGCCCATTTTATTAATTTTAGCTATGCGAGGTATTTATAAAGATGAACAATTGGTAAAGAGTGTAGATAGACTTCGATAGAAAACACCATAAGATTTACGTAACCACCATTCAATAAATTTATCCTATTGATTTTAAAAAAGGATTGCACCAATAGTGATCTTTTTTTTGTGTTTTATTTGGTATTGGTCGTGCCAAACAGAAGTTAAAAAGTGTTAAAATTTACTTTTTTTCCAAAAAATTAACGCTTACGTAAGAAAATATGTTTATGTGTAAGTGTTTTTTTTTAAATGAAATGTGGAAAAAAGTAAAAAATACTTAAAAAAATCCACAAAAATTTGCTTTTGATATTCCCATACACACTACATTTGGCTTGATAATTGCAAATTTCCATCCTAAAAAAATGGAAATGCAGTGTCAAAAAAAATTCAATATTTATGATTAAGCCATCCTATGTAATGCCTGGGTTGCTATTGTTTATTTTTTTAACAATAGTAAGTCAATTAAAAGCTACTAATTATTACGTTGATCCTTCCTCTACCGCTTCTACTCAAAATGGAGCATTCAATACTCCTTGGAAGTCACTTTCTTCGGTTAATAGCAATATGTACTCCTTTAAAGCGGGTGATACCATTTTTTTTAAGCGTGGACAAACTTTTGTCGGTAATTTAAATATTACTGTATCCGGTAGTGCAGGAAAACCAATAGTTTTTACTACTTATGGTAGCGCAACTGCTCCTCCAGTTTTTCAATATGCATTACCCGATAGTAAATCGAATGCGGCTCGTAATGCCATTTATATGTACCAGCAAAGCTATATTGAAATAAATGGAATTAAGATTACAGATACAACTATGAATCCTAATGACCATACCATAACTTCAAATGTAGGATATGGTGTTTCAATGGATCAATGTAATTATGTGAAACTTAGAAATTTAGATATTTCATTGGTTGGAGTTGGGGTTTCCTGGGATGGGAGCAGTAATAATTTAATGGATAGCTGTAAGGTATATAATTTACGTATGGTAAGAAACACACCTACCAGTGTAAATAATAATGATGATTATGGTGCAAATGGTATTGTGGTTGGTGGAAGCAATAATATTGTTACCCATAATTTATTTCAGGATTGTTGGGCAATGAGCTATGATTATGGATGGGATGGGGGTGCTGTAGAAATGTTTGGTTCTGCCATTAACAATAATACATTTATGTATAATGCCTCCATTAACAATAATGGTTTTACTGAAATTGGTAGTAATGCAGGTGGTACATGTAATAATATGGTAGTAGCTTATAACTTGCTAATTAATAATGGTTCATTAGCCTATTTGCAAAACAGTGGTGCTTTTGCCATAACAATTAATAACCTTCAATTTTATAATAATAACATTGTAGAAACTGTAAACCAACTAACATTGCCTACCTATATGCTTGGTATGCAGGCTACTTCTTCTATTCAAAATATTATTATTTTAAAGAATAATGTTTTTTGGTTGAATACTGGAATTAGTGTTATTAGCTCCGGCAGTGCGAGCAAATTCACTAATGGCCAAATGGTACATCAAAACAATTTGTACCATATTATTAATGGTGGAAAAACAAATTTTACTTTAGATCCGACAGAAACTTTGTTAGGTAATACAACTGCAGTATTTACTAATACTTCTAATACAGATGCCTCACAATGGAATTATACATTATTAAATCCCGGTCCTGCAATTGCTACCGGTCAAAGTGTTGGTTTATCTACCGATTATGCCGGCAATGCAGTTCCGTCATCTAAACCTGATATTGGCATGTTGCAGCATACTAGTAATGTTGCAGCAACTAACCCATTATCTGTAAGTGCAGTTCCAGGAAAAATTACTTGTAATGGCAGTACTACAACAGTTGCTGTTACTGCTACAGGTGGTACATCTCCCTATACAGGAACCGGAAATTTTACTGTGGGTGCAGGTACTTATACTTATAAGGTAACCGATGCCAAAGGCGATACAGCTAGCACCACTGTAACTATTACACAACCTACTCCCATAACAGTAAGTGTAGTAACAGGTAACATTACTACTTCTACTGGTACTACATCAGTTACTGCATCAGCTTCAGGTGGAGCAGGGGGGTATACTTACAGTATTGATGGTGGAAGTTTTCAAACCTCTTCTACTTTTTCAAGTATTGGATTAGGAAATCACACAGTGGTAGTGAACGATGCAAATGGATGTAGTGGGTCAAAAAGTTTTACAATTATTCAATCTGCTAGTTCTACTACAACTTTAAAAGCAAGTGCAACAGCAAGTAATATTTCATGTAATGGTGGTACAACGTCTGTTACTGTTACTGCTAGTGGGGGAACTTCTCCTTATACAGGTACTGGAAGTTTTACGGTAAAGGCAGGAACATATACTTACACAGTTAAGGATGCAACAGGAGCTACCGCTTCAACTTCAATAACTATTACAGAACCTACTGCCATTAATGTTAGTATTAATACAGGTACTATTACCGTATATAATGGAAATACTTGGGTTACGGCTACTGCAAGCGGGGGTGCCGGCAGTTATAATTATAGTTTAGATGGTGGAAGTTTTCAATCATCTGGAAGCTTCTCTAATATTAAGGCTGGTTCTCATACTGTAGTTGTTAAAGATGGTAATGGTTGTTCAAGTTCTGCTCAAAATTTTTCTCTTACACAGCCTTCAGGAACAGATACCGTAAGAGCAACAGCAGTAGCCGGAATTATAAAATGTAATGGAGATAAAACTACTGTTACTGTAAGTGCAACCGGGGGTACACCACCTTATACTGGTGCCGGTACATTTACTGTGGGTGCTGGTACATATACTTATAAAGTAACGGATTCAAAAGGTAATTATGGTGTAATTACAATTACTGTTACTGAGCCACCTGCATTAACTATTTCTGTTCCAATTCCTACAATTGCGCCATACAATACAACTACTACTGTTGCAATGTATGCTTCAGGAGGTACTGGTGCATTTTCTTATAGTTTAGATGATAACAGTTTCCAAAGTAATAATTTGTTTTATAATGTAATTGCGGGTACACATGTAGCAATTGTTAAAGATGCCAATGCTTGTACTGCGCAACAATCATTTACTATTGCTCCTTCAACTACTGTAATTGATAGTTTTAAATTAGAGATTAAAGCATTTCCTAATCCTACGCACAATCAATTTAAATTGCGGATAAAATCGGGGAGCAGTCAACGTATATCCATTTATGTTTATAATTCAAATGGTCAACTTGTTTATAGCGTACTAGATGGAGCTCCAAATAATGACTATAATTTCGGAAGTAATTTTTCTACTGGTATGTTTTATGTACAGGTACAACAAGGTACTGCTGTACAAACTTTAAAAATTATGAAATTGTAAGCATACATAAGCATCTCCTACACAAAACAAAAAATGAGGTCCTAAATTCGGGCCTCATTTTATTTAATAAGCATTTTTTTCACCTTTCATCACATTGTATACGGTTAAAAAAAGTATTCTAATGTCTAACCAAATTGTCCAATTTTCTAGATACCATAAATCATTTCTAACACGCATAATGATTTGCTCATCATTAAAAATTTCTCCTCTATATCCATTTACTTGTGCCCAACCGGTAATGCCTGGTTTTAGAAACTGACGAATCATATAATGATCTACCATTTTAGAAAAATCGTTGGTATGTTTTACCATATGTGGTCTAGGACCAACCAAACTCATTTCACCTTTTAATACATTTAAAAATTGAGGAAATTCGTCTAAACTTGTTTTACGTATAAAGCGTCCTATACGCGTAACTCTGCTATCGTTTTTTGTAGCTTGCTTGGAATCGGCATCTTTATTTATACGCATGCTTCTAAACTTATAACAATAAAAAGGTTTATTATTTTTTCCTGTTCTTATTTGTTTAAATAAAATTGGGCCGGGCGATTCTAAATAAATTAATAACCCTAGTAATGGGAATAGCCACGATAAAATAAAAATAACCACCAATGCACTTACAACAATATCTAAAATGCGTTTCTTTACTCGGTTGCCAATATCTTCCAAAGGTTCACTTCTGAATGATAAAACCGGGAGGTCTCTTATATAATCAATAAGTACAGGTTTAGTAAAAAATACTGATAAATCGGGTACCACTTTAAATCGAATGCATTTCATTTCTGCATCTTTCATCAACTGATAGATGTAATGGTTTTGTTCGGGTGAAATGGTTGAAAATATTTCCTGCACATCTAAATCTTCTGCAACTTTTATGGTTTTAGTAATGTCGGGAAATATTGGATGATGTGTTAATTCAGAAACATTTTCACTATTTTCAACAAAACCTACCAAACGCATATTCAGTCCTTCTTCTTCAAAATAATTTTCAAGTTTTCTGGCTGTATCATTATAACCTATAATCATTACTTTACTAAGAAGATTACTTTGTTTTCGAAAGTATTTTTTTATGCTTAAATACAAAAATCTGTTGATGATTAGTCCGGTTCCAAAAATGGTAATTGTTGAAATAATAAAAAAGCGAGATAGTTTAAACTCTCTTGAAAAGAACAAATAAAACAGCATTATTACAATCCATAAAAAATAAACCTGTGCACTTCTTTTTGTAAAGGTTTCAAAATGCAAAATGCTTTTTTCATTATAAATACCAAAGTAAAATGAAATGATTATCCAGCTTGCATTAATTAAAAGCCAAAATAAAAAGTATGATGAATAAAAACTTTCAGGTATGTTTTCATTCATTATTTCGTATAAAAAAATACGGGACAAAAAATAGCTTAGATTTAGAATGAATAAATCCATTCCAATTAAGCTGGCTTGTAAATAATACTTTAATTGCCTGTTCATAAAATACGAGAAAATTCTTGATTACAATTCAATTTTTATAATCAGGTATTAGAAAGTTTCAGTGATAGCTACTTTTTTTTGTAAATAGTTTTTAGCAATATTTTCAACAATACGCTCTGCCGTTTTACCATCCCACAAAGGAGGTACAGTGCCACTTTTCCATTTGTTTTGAAGAATTAACTGAAGACATTGATGCATTTTCTCCATATCATCTCCAATTAACTCATTGGTGCCCATGGTAATTGTTTCAGGTCTTTCGGTTGAATTGCGTAATGTTATACATGGAATTTGAAGTACAGTTGCTTCCTCAGTTATTCCACCGGAATCAGTAATAATGCCTTTGGAGTGTTGTACTAAATATATAAATTGTAGATAGGGTTGTGGGTCAATCATTATTAATCGCTCATATTGTATATCCAGTTGATCAATAATGTGTTTGGTTCGTGGGTGTACAGGGAAAATTACCGGGTAATCTGTTGTGGCTAACATTATCTCCTTTAATAAAGAATTTAGTTTTTCGGGATTATCAACATTTGACGGGCGATGAAGCGTAATTAAAAAGTAATTTTTGTTTGACAATTGATATTGGTTCCAGAAATCGGGTTGAATAGTTTTATGAAGATTGTGATACAGTGTATCAATCATTGTATTTCCCACAAAATGTATTTTGCTTTCGGGTACTTGTTGTTTGCGTAATAATTCATTGGCATAGTTACTGGTTGTATAAAAATGATCGCATATAGAATCGGTAACTATTCTGTTTATTTCTTCCGGCATTGTCATATCCCCCGACCTTATACCTGCTTCAACATGCGCTACATCAATACATAATTTTTTTGCAGTAATGGTGCATGCCATTGTTGAGGTTACATCGCCAACTACTATTACCAAATTAGGTCTATTATTTAAGAGCTCCTTTTCAAACTTTACCATAATAGCAGCGGTTTGTTCAGCTTGTGTACCACCGCCACATTCTAAATTTATATCAGGTTCAGGTATATTTAATTGTTCAAAAAAATCGCTACTCATTTTTTTATCATAATGTTGGCCTGTATGTACAAGTCTATACATAATGGCTATACCGCTATTTTGAGCTTTTTTTATAGCATGAATGATGGGTGCAATCTTCATAAAATTGGGTCGTGCACCTGCTACTAAAGTTATCAACATAAATTAAGGTTTAGGATGAAGCAATTGAATAAGACTAGTTTATAAACTATTGAATTGTGGTTGTAATTCGTGGGCATTTATTAACGTTACCATTTCTTTAATATTGTTTTTGCTAGAGGCTCCGAATAAAATGGAGGAAATATTGGGTAATGAATTAACATAATCAACAGCTTCTTTTGGTGAAATAGCTCCGCCTGCTAAAACCTGCATGGCAATTACTCTAACTTTTTTAGTCTGTAATGTTTGTTCATATAAAGCTTTCCCACCAGACATTCTAAATCCATCTTTATTAATAGAAGCACAAATTATTGGATTTTCAATTCCTACACTCTCCAACATATCAACCAGTTTGGGTAAGTTCATGGTAATATATCCGGGTTCAGCATTGTATTTTTTAATAATGTAGTCGTTGTAGGCTTTCAAAATATCTTTCATACCTAACCCAATTAAAAGGTCTGTAATTACATTTTGAAGAAATATAACCGGTGTATCAATTCCCTTAAACATTTTCATTTCTGCATCAATCATTAATTCCATCATTGATATATAATCCTTCGATACAAATGCTACACCTCCCTTTAATAAACTTCCAAAAAAATTTCCGGGTACATACTGTTTCATTGCTCCCATAATACCAAGTTCAGTTACTGCATTTGCATATTTGTGTGCATATGGCATACAAGGATAAATTTTATAGCCTTTATATTTTTCCGGATTATTTCTAATTGCGTCGCATATATTAGCTATTCTATCGTGGGTTGTACACATAAAAGTATTGATACCACAATCTCTTGACTGGTCTAACACTTTTAATATGGCTGCATCTTCTTTAAACTTAATTGCTTGGGCTCTGGATTTTTCATCAGATATATGATTAACGCCGAAAAACTGATTGTCTCCAAATAATATTCTTTCCATTTTAATTATTTTTAAAATTCTTAATTTCTTCAATCACCATATCTGTTAGTAGCGCACTTTCAAAGGTGTTAATTATGTTTGGTGCCTTACCTTGAACGGCTTTAATAAAATAATCAACTTGTAATGAGTATTCTTCTCCTCTTAAATAAAAATCAACCGGTTGTGTTAATTCATTGATATGTCTTGTATTCCAGCCTTTGGTATAATTAGTTGGGCATTGATTATCTTTAAAAAATACTTTTAATTCAGTAGCATCTACAATTATCTTTCCTTTTGTACCAATAATTGTAAGTGATGTTGACATTTTTCTATAAGTTTCATCACTCCAATTAACAGATAGTACTCCGGAAATTTTTGAATTAGTTTCTAATAATGCATATACAGCATCTTCAACTGTATCTGAATAGAATGATTTCAGTAAAGTGCCGTGCACATTTTCAACTGGGGCTATTAGGTAGTTGATTAAATCAATTACATGTGATGCATAATCCATTAGGCACCCACCTCCCTCTGTAGGTTTTGAACGCCATGTATCTTGTTTAGGTTTTACAACCACAGGGCCATAAGCTTCTCCGGTAAAGTGTTGAATTGTTCCTAAAAAACCTTCTGATATCAAGTGTTTAGCTTCCTCAAATGTTCCTATAAATTTATTATGATAGCCAACTTGGTTAACTAGTTTTTTTTCTTTTGCTAAATGAACCAATTCTTTTCCTTCATGAATGTTTAAGGAGAAGGGTTTTTCGACAAATACATGGATATTTCTTTTAAGTAATTCACTTACAATTTCAGTATGATATTTTGTTGGTGCAGCCACAAATACTGCTTCAGGTTTTTCTGTGTCTAACATTTTTTTATAATCACTATAGCAGTTAAATGAACCATATTTTGATAAAACATCGGTTACTAATTTAGAAGTGTCTGTTACTCCTACTACTTTAACATCACTATGTGCACCTAAAATTGCCAAATGTGATATGCCCATTTTTCCGGCGCCTATTAATGCTACTTTTATCATGCGTATTGTAATTTTAAAATTTCTGCTTTTAATAATTTATAAGCTTCTTCTCCTTTATGCATTAGTTCTAAATCGGGCTGCTTATTATTTAATGAATGAAGAAATGCTTCTACTTTATCCGGTGTTAATTCTTTTTCGTGTAGCATTAAATTTTTTTGAATGATATATCTATCAACATCTAACAATTCATCTTGATACACAGAAATGGTAGGTATTCCTAAAATGGCTAATTCTCTTGTCATGGAACCACCGGCACCTATAAAAAGGGTACATTTTTTTGCTATTTCATCAAAACCTATGGGTTTGTCAGCAACTACTATGTTTGAAAATTTGGGTTGATGATAATGCTCTGATTGTGGTTTGTCACGTGGAAGTATAATGATGTTGTATTTATTTTGTAAGGCAATTATTGTATCATCTAAAAAATTTTTTTTGCCATTATAATATTGAGCTGTTTGTGGTTCAGGACGTATGTAAATATTAATTTGAGTATCGTTATTGTTTTTTCGTTCATTTTGAATAGCGATACCTTTTTGCCATAAATAAATACCTTCTTTTACACCAGGATATTGCTCAATCTTTCTAGATGAAATTCCATTTTTTGCTATTTTATTAATGGCTAGTGTTTCAGGGATAAAAACCTTTGTAGCGCAATAAAATCCAGCTTTATTACCAACAGCATGTTCATTGTCATTAGTATAAATAGATGGTATACCAAGCAACTTAGCCACTACAGGCGAATGAAATGAACTTTGAGATACTGCTACATCAATTTTTTTATCTTTTAAAAATTTGTACAGTTGATATACGCGTATGGGATATCCAAATATTTTTTTCACAATGTTTTTCCCATAGTGTTCACCAATTGGCGTATGGGTTAAACCTTTTTGGTTCAACAATGCAATGGTATTGGCCAAAGGTCTTGATGTAATAATTACTTCATGCCCATCTGCTTCTAATTCTCTAATAAGTTGATAAAACATATTAACATGAGGAGAATTTGAAAGATCAAACCAAATTTTCATAATGTATCATTTTATTTTTTTCAATACCCAATTATTAACAAACTAAATTGGTTTCGTCAATTACATATCGATGTTTTGCGTTTTCGGCAGTCAAAAATGGTGTATTGAATATCATTTCATAATGTTCAAAATGTAAATGCTTTTTTATCGCATTTAAGTAGATATCATATTCACACAAACTTTTTGTATTATCTACATTTAAACATATTTTGATGGAATTTTTATTAAATGTTACCTGAAACTGTTTTACAGTTGGGTCATTTCGAAATAAAATATTAAAGAAAGCGGCATGTAATATTTTCTTGTTCATATCAACTACAAAATCATAACTTCTGCCAATTACATTATCTATGATAGGATAATTTCTTTTACACTCGCATGTATTTTCTTTGGCGAATAGTACCTTATCACCCGTAAAATACCGCATCATAATAAAGCCTTCATTTGCTAAATCAGTACTAATTAAATTGTTTTCTTCATCTGTTTCATACCAGCTTCTAGTAGAAATTATATGCATTTTTTTATGTTCACACTCAAAGGCAGAAATGCCTGCTTCATTACAACCATATTGGTTATAAACGTTTGTTTTAAATGCAGTTTCAATATTTTTTCTATTTTCTTCGGTTAGTACTTCAGCTGAACTTACAATTCCTTTAAGATGGGGGAATGTAGTTTCTGGCATTTTTTTATTAATATAAGTTGCCATTTTATCTAATGCAGTTGCATAACCATATATTAGTTTTGTTTTTCTTTTTTTTATATCATCTATATAGTGTTCTATGTTTTCATCGTTTAATGTAAAGGTTGAATAACATTTTATGTTTAATAATTTGTAGAAAATATTATGTTGAGTACTTGATTTTATTATTGCTGATCCTGAAATAAATGCTACTCTTTCACCAATTACAAATTTTGTTACTTCCCATGAAAGTAAAATACCTGCCCACATAAATGATTGTGCCAGCTGAGTTGTATAATATACTAATGGTGTTCCTGTAGAGCCACTGGTTCCCTTTTTAAATAATTTCTTTTTAAAAAATTTATTTTTTAAGCCGTCTTCATTTTTTCTTACTAAGTCTTTAGTTAGAATTGGTAGCTCTTCATAAGTCTCATAATTTCTATAGTAATCGGTATTTTGTTGAGCTAAGGAAAATATTTTGTTTATTTTATTTTTTTGAATATTTTTTATTTCAGTACTACTAAAATATTGTTCTCGGCGCAAATATGAAAGCTGTTTCCTGATATTTGTACCTCTGGCAATATCTATTATTAATAATCTTATTTGACCTATCAAATAATTGAATAACATATTGTTTTAAATTGAAAATAACTTTAGTAAATTCTACAGAAAATAGTTTTTGATTTCTTCCTTTACATTTGTTTGTAGGGGAGCCATTTCGGAGTATATACTTAGTAATTTTTGTATGATTACTTCAGGTTTATATTGCTGTGCTTTTTTCCATGAATTTTCTCCGTATTTTGTTATCAAGTTTTTAGAAGAAAATATTTCGTCGAAAATTTCATTTAATTGATCAAATTTTCCTGGTTCAAATAACCAACCATTTTCATTTGCTTCTACTAATGATGGTACACCACCTACATTTGTTGCAATAATTGGTTTTCCTGCTGACATACATTCTAAAATTGAAATTGGAACCCCTTCAAAATATGATGGTAAGATATAGATATCCGAATCCATTATTACTTTACTTTTTTGTTCGGCTTTTATCCAACCTACATATTCAATTTCATCTGATAAATTTTGCTTATGAATTAAACGTTGTAATTTTTCTGTTTCACCATTACCTGCAATTTTTAATTGAATATATTTCTTTTGAAACCAGCTATTCTTTTCCAAGAATTCTATCAAATCAAATATGCCTTTCTCCTTGCATACTTTTCCTAAAAATAATAAGTTTATTTTTTCTTTTTTATAATTTGGTAATGATTTTTGATGTGATTCTACCGGATTTGGTAGAACTAATACATTTTTTAAACCCAGCTCAGAGCTATAAAATTCTAACCATTCATTGGAAAGACAAATTACTTTATCGCTTTTTTTTAGCGTATACAATATATATTTCTGCATTAACCCGGCATTGTTATAATAATTTTTGAAATTTCCGGAATGAATATGAAGCAAAACCTTTTTATTTAATATTTTACCTATGTGTGTTAAAATTGATTTTCGAATAAAACTTCCATTTGAGGCACTGTGTATATGTACTATCTTAATTTTTTTATCAAATATTAGTACATACGTGTAGTGGAACAGGCACTGCAAGAAAAATAATGATGCATAAATTTTGTTTTCCCATCCTTTCTTTCCTGATTCAAAAGATGGATAGCTAGCTATAAATTTAAAATTCGGTATATAGTTAGCATACATATCAAGTACAGAGCCCATACCCCCGTAGTCTTTCTCTGGTCCTATATATAGTACCTCTTCAAATTTTTTATACATTTTTTTATATTGTAATTGTAATAGATATTTAAATTCTTATTTGAATTTTACCTATAATAGTTTTAATTATTTTTCATTTCTAAGACATTCGTTGTAACCAATTGTCTAAGCATTTTTATGGGTGCATTTTTCTTAATTGAGAATTGTAATAATCGCTCCAATTGAAGAAATGTTTCATTAGAAAAACATTTTGGATGACCGATTATGCAAACATTTTTCTTATGTTCTAAGAAATATTTTTCCACTGATGCTATTAATAAATTTGCTTTATAGTTATCAATAGATAATACATCAGTGGTTGAAAAAAATAATTTTTTTAAAGCTTCAATTTTAGATGGTTTAGTAGATTTCCCTTTTCCTACCTGTTTTTTCTTATTAAATATTCTGTCATAGAGTACTTTCCAATAGATAGTTGGTTTTACTGTATGAGAAGTGATTGGGATTTCTATGAAAGAGCCTGCTTCATTTACTATTTTAGGTTCTTCTTTAAAACTCCACAATGTTTCATTCGGATAGTTCGTATAATCAAAATGATGAGTTTTGGTTGTTGATTTTCCATTGCTAAATACGGATGAATCAATTTGTATTCCACAAATCTCCATTGCGTCTTTGATATGATAAAATGGTTCTAAACACCAACCCCCAGCCCTATAACTTATAATTTTCTGTTGTACTAAACTGGCTAACTCATTATGGTAATGTATAAAAAGTTGCTTTGCTTTTTCTTTATTATAGTCAGCAAGTTTAAACCTGCTTAAATGCATGTGCCATTTTTCTCCATCATAATAACAATCTTCCCAATGTGGGTGCATGTGTAAACCAATTTCGTGTTCTCTATCATCTATTTCACTTATTTGTGTTACAATCGCTTTATAATTTTCTTCTAGCTCCACATGTTTATGCATTTGCTTTTTTAAAGCTATTACATATCCTATGTCAATAAAAAATACTGCTTTCTTATTGTATTTATCTAGTTCATTCAATAATCTATTGGTGGGTTCTATTAAATATTTATCTACATTTTTTGTTGCTTCTCCGAAAAATATTTCGTAATCAAGTGTAATAAATATATTCATAATGTTTATTTTTCTATTAATTGCTCGTAATGCAAAAGCATTGTATCTATATTGAATTTGTTTATTACTATATCTCTGATTATTTCTTTATTTTTATACATCCTCAAAAGGGTATCCCAACTTTTGGCAATCGAAGTTGGATTGTTGGGTTCAGTTAATAACCCATTCACATTTTCTTCTATCATTTCCGAAGCTCCTCCAATATTTGTTAGTGAACAAGGTAGTCCAAATGCCATTGCTTCTAATGCAGATAATGAAAAGGTTTCACTATTAGAAGTCAGCGTAAATATATCTGCAAGTGCATAGTAAGGTCGAACATCTGATTGATTTCCGATAAAATGAACATAATTTTCTAATTCTAATGCTTTTACTATGTTTTTTAAACTATTGATATAGTTAATATTGCCGTTTCCAGCGAATACTAAATGTGCCTTATTGTTTTGTTGTGTGTGTAAAATGTTCAGTGCTTTAATAGCTGCTTCATGGTTCTTTTCACTTTGAATTCTTGCTACTTTAATAATAATTTGCTCTTTGTTTTTTATAACAAGATTCTCTTTAAATTCCTGAAGTTTTTTACTATCTACATTTTTTAAACTAAAGTATTCAGTATCTATTCCGTTATAAATTATTTCCTCATTTTTCGGGTTAATCCAATATTTTTTTCGTAAATATTCTCTTTGATTTTTACAGATGTAAATGAAGCAGTCTTGATTATCAATAAACCTAAAATATATTATATTTTGTAAGTAGCTTTTTCTAGAGAATGGCTTTGTGGTATGAAGTGAAACAAATATTTTGGTGTCCTTATTTCCGATATATGCAATTTTAGTTAAGAAATAAGCGTAAGAATTAATGCAGATTATTTTATTTATTCCCTCTTTCTGAATGTATTGTTTTATTCTTTTAGTAACTAAAATATCGAATCTACTTTTTTTTAATATTTTTGTTACTGTTATACCGATTGGAACTTCTTTAATTAACTCATCATCATTACTTAATAGAATAATATGAATATTGTAATTTTTATTTTTAAAATGATTTGCTAAACCGATCATGAATTTTTCGGCTCCACCCATTGGTAGGCCATGTATAACAAATGCAATTTTTTTTTCTTTTACCATATATTAATTGTGCATAAATAAATGCATTGCTAACTTTTAATCTTTAGTACTTCTCTGTATTTGTACTTTCTTGTTAAAAATAATTTTAGACTTGAAGTTCTTTTATTTCTCATTTTCAATACTCTTTCATAAGCATACAAAAGGGTATGTTGGTTTTTTTCTATTTCTATAGCGGAGTCTTCATTTTCAATATTTATTTCAATGTTTTGATATTGATTATCTATTAATGCTTCTTCCATTTTTTCAGCTAAATCTTTGCTGTTAGGTTCACATAATAATCCATTTTTATAAGGTGTTATGTATTCCTTAAAAGCGCCAACATTTGTTGCAACAACCATTCTATGGTTTGCAAATGCTGTCATTAATACACCGCTTTGTGTGGCATCTCTATAAGGGCATACAACAAATTTTGATTTTATTATTTCTTCGCTTAATTCTTCTGTTGATAAATAGCCTTCATGTATCTCAAAATTCATTTCATATCCCAATAATTGGCTCTTATCAATTTCATAATTAAATGAAGGTGCTCCTGCTATAATAAACTTTTCTTCAGAATATTTTTTCAAAACAATTTTAGCAGCTTCTATAAACAAGTCAATTCCTTTGTATTCTGATAATCTTCCAAAAAATAGAATGCTATTTCTATAAAATTTGTTATCCTTTTTTTGGGCTGAAATACTATAAGGAAGCAACTTTAGTTGCATTAGTGGGGCCTTTATTTTTTGATAGTTTATTTTAAAAAGTTGTAATGAAAAATCTGAATAAAAGAAATATCCTTTGGCCCAATTAAAAAATACTTTTCTAGGTATTTTTAGTTTCCAATTATTTTCGCCACTATGTGGAACAGGATCATGAATAGTAATGAATAATTTTTTAAATCTTATAAATGGATATAGTCCAATACTCCTAGCAGTTATACTATCAAAGTGAATTATGTTAGCTTTAAGCTTATTAATATGCCATCCTAATTTAAGGGCATTCCTAATGCTTGTTAATCCAAATCCTCTCTTGCTTTTATGTATTAAAAATTTTACACTACATACACCTTCAAAGTAGGGTTTAAATTTTTTCCATGTTTCTTCTCCTAAAACATATTCGGCATCTTCTAAATAATTGTATTTTTCTAAGCTTTCTAAATTAATTACATTGCTCTGTTTTGATTCCGGTGATATTTCAATTATCACATGTAATAATACCTGATACTTTATGCTTTGAATAGTTTCTAAAGCAGCATCTAAAAAGTAAGGTGTTGTATAATATACCACTACCATAAATTCGGTATTTAAAAGAGCTTATTGTACAGTTAACTATCTTTTGTAGAACTGTAATTTAATTTTTTTGGAAAAGTTTTCTTTATACATGTTCCAAATAAAAATGCCGACTATAATTGTAACAATCATCCAAAAGCATATAAATAATACATACTGATTTATTACTTTACTTCCCCAATAAAATAAAATTATTATGCTTATTGTGGCTACATAAAAGCTTATAGTATGGATTGCTGAAATGATTTTTCTTTTTATTAAAAGCGCATCTTGTAGTATATGAAAAAAGCCAAATGATAGAAATATAGAAAAATTAATGACTGAAAGTGATTTGAAAAAGTAAAAACCGGTTAAGCTAAAAATTAAATTTAATGCTAAACTTATCAAATTTAACCACATATCTTTTTTTTCCATTTTCATTGCTACCAGTAAATTGGCTTGTAATAATGCAGTTGGGAATATTAGTATTGTTAAGAACATTTCTTTACAATACATTGATGTGTTTAAATATTTTGTACCAAACAGAAAAGGAATAATGGCATCTGAAAAGCTGTAAATAAAGGTAAATGCTAATATTCCATACAGGGCATAAGCAATGAATGCTCTTCTAAATAATTGAATTGTTTTTTCTTGATTATCTTGATAGGTTTTTACTAATAATGGATATATTGATGTGGATACAATTACCGGCAATATCTCAGCCATTGAAAATAACTTAAATGATATTTCATAATTCGCTACATCTTGTGCCTGCAAAATTTTTGAGATTAATATATTGCCCATTCGCCAATAGATGATAGAGATACTACCTATTACAACAAATGACCAATTGCTTATTAATAATTTTTTTATCTCACTCCAATCTATTTTTGTTTGTAGTATGGCTTTAATATTTACCAAGTTAGAACTTCCAATTTTAATAAATAGATTAAGAGTAACAAATCGAAGTAATATTAAAATGATTGATAAGTAAACAATTGGAATAGGATATATAAACAATAAGCAACCGGCTCCAAATTTTAAAACAGCCTCTACAGTTAAAATAATAAAGCTTTTCTTTTGTTCTTCTTCAGCTACATTAATGTATTTAATTACATAAATAACATTATCAAATATTACATTAATTCCGATAAATATTGATAGTGTTCTAATGGTTTGATTTTGGTATAAAAGAACTGCGATTATTAAATTAACAACATAAAAAAATACACCTACATAAATTTGAATTTTGAAAAATTTATTTATTAAAATTTGTTTGTTGTTTGTTGTAAGCAATTCTCTAATAAACCACTGTCCTAATCCTAATGACGAAAACGCTACAACAAATGAATATAATGTGTTGGCTAAAATGTAATTGGCAAAGTCGTCAGTACTATATTTTCTGGCAACAACTATAAAAAAAACACTAAATAGTATATTTTGAAAAATATTTGAAAATATTCCCCAGGCACTATTCTTAAATATGCTTCCAGAAATTTTCTTATAGAATTGTTGCAGCATTTGTTTCAATATTATAATTACTCCATTTATAGCTAGTTGCAAGCATTACTAAAAATGTAATAATAAAAATGGTCATTCTAACATCACTAAATGAATACACTGTATAAAATCCAATCATCCAGGCTATTACACCGGAAATTAGTAATATAATTGTGCTGTCTTTATTTTTTATAAATAGGAAAAATGCTTGGGCCATCGGAAATATAATCATGAAGTAGATGCATATAAATCCCGTTGCTCCTAATTCAGTTAAAAACTTTAAATAGCCACTTTCCGGATGATCATAATAGGTAATTTCATTATCAACCAACCAAAATTGGTCAGGATTATGAACAGAAACATAATTCGCATAATTGCCTAATCCAATACCAAAATATTTATGGTCTAAAAATATTTTAAATGCATCAACCCAAATAGCAAATCTGAAAGCATAGGTATCATCAACAGATGTACGTTTAAACATCGAAATATCATCCTTAAAGTTGTCAACAACTATATACGCTAAAATTCCTACAACTATAATAGCATAGCGATAACTTGATTTTCCAAATAAAACTACTAAGAACATTCCGGCAGCCCATCCACCTAATCCACCTCTACCACCTGTAAACAGTATTGCAACTAAAGCACTTAAAAATAAACCGTAGTTAATTGTAGATACTTTCTGTGTTATAGGGTCTTTTATTAAAAAGATAAAACTCATAGCTGCCAGGTACTGTGCATACTTCTGCGGATCTTGAAAAAAGCTTGTATATCTAGTACCTTCAGATAATACGTTGGGATTTTGAACCTTTGCTAAAGAAAAGCCTACTCCTAAAACAAACTGCCCCATTAGAAATGCTAATGAGAAAAGGAATATTATTTTTAAGCATTGGACTATTTTATGAAAGAATGCTGGATCGGCAACAATTTCATCAACTGAAATTTTAGCAAATACAAACAGGCATATATATTCGATGCAATATGAAGTAGTAGAGCTAGTTAAGCTTTCAGCTTTATAAAGTCCTATAATAATTATAATAACTAGGAAAATGAATGTAGTGAGATATATTTTTCCATTTTTTAGGCTTACTCTTTTAGGTGAATAAAAGCCAAATAAAAAGCTTAAGGTTACTACATCAAAATCTGAAAAAAATAAATCGCCATAATGAGTATCTAATGCAAGAAATGGAAATGATAATAATATGAATTGTACGTATGCCTTATTTTTATCGCCTGTAGTAAATAGCATCAATGCAAAAAATGATGCCACTGTTAGCATGAATAATATGATAAATATCTTACTGCCCATCTAATTTTTTTTCTTTTGATTGCTATTAAACCAAACGCCTGTTATTCTACTAATGGTTTCAAAATATCCTGCATCTTCCCAAATTTCAAAACGCGGTATTTCTAATTTATCAATTAACCGCTCCTTAGTTAAATAATTTGTTTTAGTGGTGAATGCTAATTTGTATCCATTTTTTTCCAATAATTCTAGTTCTCTTTTGCCATAATCTCCGTTAGGGTAGGCAAACTCATCAATTTTTTTACCTAATAAGTGTTCTAATTTTTTCTTTGATTCTTTAATTTCGAACTGGGCTTCATCATCATTACAGTTTGGTAAAATGGGATGTGTAACTGTATGACTTCCTATTGTAATGTATTTACTTTCCGATACAGATTGTAATTCTTCGGGATACATTGCTTCTCTATCTAAGTTCAATACATCTTTAAGTTCATTTACCACTTTTATTCGCTCAACATTATTTACTTTTTTTAGTGCTTCTGCATTGTGTGTAGTTAAATTTAGTTTTTGAGCTTTGTTAACGTAAGTCCACCAATAACCACCGCCCATTTCAACGGCTTCAGTAGCTGCAAATATGGTTACGGGTATTTGGTATTGTTTTGCAATGGCTACAATATTTTTAATATTGCTTCTCCATCCATCATCAACTGTTATAATTGCCGTTGCCTTTGGAAAGGGTATTTTACCAGCTACTATTTTTTCAATTTGTTTTGAAGGAATAATGGTAAATCCATTTTTTAAAAGCCAACGAATTACAAACTCAAACAATTTGGAAGATGGTTTATGAAAATAAATAGATAGAATATATTCACCATTCAATGCTCCTTTTTTTGCTCTTTTTATTTTTCCCGACAATAGGTGCCAAAATCCAACTAGTTCAGCTAAAATATTTCGTACAATGTTTTTCATAAATGCATCTTCCCAACTTTATTGTTGACAATTAAATCAATAAGCCATGTTTAGAAAGATGGCATAAGTTTATTAAAGCTTACTGAAGTTGAGCTTAACATAATAGCCGGTACTTCGGCTAAATCAGCTAACAAATTAAAACCTAATGAGGGTATTGACAATTTGATAGTATTTGTATCTAATTGAGTATTGGTTTTATTTACATTAACAAGCTCAGCAATGTGCAGTAATGTTGCTTGATTAACAGGGCGTTTTTCTAATCTAACATTTTTAAACTCGTTCAAAAAATCTTTAATGTCATTTACTTCTGATTCTTTTATAGTAGCTGCCTCATCTAACCAGTAAACCAAATTAATGATATCATCACTAATTTTTGTTATTTCTTTTAATTTATTAGGTGTTGTTTTCACAAACACATAATTTTTAAACATGGGCTCGAAAACAAGCTTTTTCTTGTCTTGATAATGATTTAAAATACAGTTTAACGGACAAAAGGCTTCATAACCTTTTTTTGCTAAATGCATTGCTACTTTTTTTTCAGCATTTGATTTAGTGTAAACTACATACCAATTCTGTGTCATTTTGTGAATTTTTAAAGGGTTATAAATGGCAGGCTATTGGAGGTTTTATCAAGGCTAGGGGAACCTTAGGAAATTGGAATTGGTAGTATAAATAGATTATTTGTTTTTTTGTTTTGGCCGGTTGTAGGTATAAACATAATCGTTCCCATAACCATAACCATACTCATAATTATTTTTAAAGAATCCACGAGATTTTACTCCATTAAATATAATTGCTGCATTTTTCAATGGATTAATTTTACAAGTATCATCTATTCTTTTCAACAATTGTTTAGGTGTGTATTTATGGCGTACTACATATAATGTTGCACTGCTATAGTTGGATAAGATGAATGCATCAGTAGCTAAGAAAACAGGTGGACTATCAATAACAACTACATCGAATATATTTTCTACATATTGTATTAGTTCTTTTGTTTTTTCACTTACTACTAGTTCAGATGGATTATCGGGTAAGTTACCTGCAGGTATAAAAAATAAGTTATCATAGCCACTTACTCTTCTTATTACTTCTTCCGGTTCTTTTTCACCTTTTAAGTAATCACTTACTCCGGGTTCTTCAGTTTTTTCTAATGCCCTACTTAAGCCCGGGTTATGTAAGTCGAAATCTAATAAAATAACTTTTTGCCCAGTTAAGGAAATACCTGCTGCTAAATTCGCTGCAATAAAACTTTTTCCTTCTCCGGAAATGCTTGAGGTGATTAAAATCTTTTTATTTTTTTCAGATATTCCTAAAAATGGTAATGCTGCTCTAATTTTTCTAATTTGCTCTGATATAATGCTCTTCTTTCCTGATTCAATAACAAAAGCCTCTTTTGTTTTTTCAAAGAAAACTTCACCAATAATTTGCATAGAGGTTAGTGCAGTTATTTCATCTCTAAACAAAACTTTTTTATTGAAGCCTTCTTTTAAAGTTATGAAAACAATAGGTACACCAAATGCAAATGCTAAAGCAGCTAAGTAAATAATAATTTTATTAGGACTTACAGGGTCAGTTCCTGCTTCTGCATAGTTCACAATTCTGCTATCAGATATAATTGCCGCCAATGATAGTTTTGTTTCTTCTCTTTTCTGTAATAAGAATTGATATATTCCATTCTGAATATTTTGATTCCTACTTATTTCTAGAAGTTGTCTTTCTTTTTGTGGTATAGTGGTTAATACTGCATTGTATTGGTTGTTGGTACTCGCAAGTTTTTCTTTGGCAGCTTGTATGCTATTTTTTTGTGATTTTATGTTGTCAATAATATCTCCTTTAATTCTTTTAATTTGATCGGTTACTGAAGTAAGCATTGGGTTATTTTCAGCAACTGTTCTGCGTAATTTATCATAATCTGCTTGCGCATTATTTAGGTTGGTAATCAATAAAACTAAAGCGGGGTCATTAACTCCCAAAGTAGAAGGAAGAATAATTCCTCCCTTTTCTGAATTTACAGTTTTATCGAGTTGATCTAAAACAGCAGCCTGCATATTTAAATCGCTCATTTTTTGATCATTGGCACTAACATTTTGTAAGTATAATTGCCCTTGTGTGCTAATATCAACAGCATTGCTTCCTGCTTTATAGCTTTGAATGTTTTGTTGAATATTATCCAAGTCACGCCCAACTAAATTTAACCGTTCATCAATAAAAGCTAATGTATTTGTTGCCAAATTGTTTTTTTCAATGATGGCAGCATTTCTGTATTCTTGAATTAAATAATTTAAAATATCTTCTGCGCGTTTAGGAACTGCATCGCGATAGCTTAAATCAATTACACTTGATAATTTGTTTGACGCACTAACTTTTAATACATGTAAAATATTTTCTACTGTTTCTTTAGGGCTTAATAAAGAAAAATAATAAGGTTTATCATTATTGTTATCTACAAAAACTGTTGGATTGGGAATGAACTTTAATATTCCGTAAGGTGTGTAAACCCATTCATTTACTGCATACGTTAAGTTATTGTTCAAGGTTACTGAAGTGAAAGAACTGTTTATTTTTATAAACACTTTTTTTACATTTTTTATAGAATCAGGATTGGCGGCTTCTATAAAAACAGGGCTTTCTTTATATACTGGCCTTGGGCGAACTTTACCTTCTTGTGTTATTGGGGCGTACAAATGTAATTTCCTCACCACACTATCCATTAATGTTCTAGACTGCAATACCTCAATTTCATTTTCAATAATTTTTTTGGTACTAATCATGTTTAATGATTCAACAAATTTTGAATCATCATAACCCTTTTTTTCATCTTTTACCAATAGTGTTGCTGTTGCTTCATACTTAGGTGTTGCATAACGCAGATATGTAAAAGCTAATGCTGCACCAATTATTAAAAACACTAAAAATAATGGCCAGTAGGGTAGGTATTTTGTTACCATTTGCCTAAATAAGCTTTCATTTTTAGGCAATCCGGAAATTTGATTGGCTGACATAATTTACGTGTATTTATTATTTTATAATTCTATCTAAAACAATGGCTACTACTGATAATCCACTTAATACAGCTGGTAATAATAGCTGAGTTCTATTTACGCTTGCCACTTTATTTTTATTAGCTTCTACATAAATTACATCGTTTGGTTCTAAGTAGTAATATGGAGAAGTAAAAAAGGAAGGCGAATTCAAATCAATACGAGTTACTTTTCTTTCACCATCATGTTCTCTTATTAGCAAGACATTGTCTTTTCTACCATAAATGGTAATATCTCCTGCTAATCCAAGAGCTTTCACCATTGAAATTTTTTCACTGGGAACTGTTATTACAGTGGGTCTTCCAACTTCTCCTAATACAGTAACTTCATAATTCATTTGACGAATGGTTACGATTGGATCTAATAATAACTTCTTTTCCAAAATTTGATTTGTGATATAGCTTTTTAATTCTTTTTTAGATAAGCCAGCCGCTTTTATGTATCCTAAAACGGGTAATTGTATGTATCCTTCATTGTTTACTAAATAACCACCAATATTTGATGAGGTGCCGGTACTTGAAGTTGTACTAGCATTAATGTTGTTTGTAGAATTGAATATGGCTGAAGCTTCAGCATTTAAGCTATTAATATTAATGTATAGGATATCTCCCTTTTGAATAGGTATTTCTTTCACATCATCAGGTACCTTAAATTGTACTTGACCTGCATCGTAAAAATAAGTAGAACGTTTTGTGCTAACACATGAGGTGGCAACAAGAATAATTAAACAAAAAAAAGTATAATGTTTTAACTGTGTTTTCATATTGGTATTTGGTTATAGGGTTAAGGTTATTTTTTGTAGAATATGAATAAGATTTATTTCGTTTCAAAATGCTGTGGGTTATCGCGATACCATTTTATGGTAATTGCTAATCCATCATCAATTGAAAAATCAGGATTATAATCCAATATTTTTTTTGCTTTATCTATATTGGCTAAACTATGTTTAATGTCTCCTTTTCTTTCCGGTAAATAATTAGGCGATATGTTTACGTTGCCTATTTTATTCATTTTTTGCCACAGTTCTATTAATGTTGTTGAACTTCCGTAAGCAATATTAAATACTTCACTTTCATTTATGTTCTCTACAAATAGCGCTTTTATATTAGCCTGAACTACATTTTCTATAAATGTAAAATCACGTGATGTTGAACCATCGCCGTAAATATTGGGTGCATTATTTTGTAGCATTGATTGAACAAATAATGGAATAACCGCTGCATAGGCTCCTTTCGGGTTTTGTTTCGGACCAAACACATTAAAGTATCTTAATCCAATGGTAGGGAATTGATAGGATGTTGAAAATACTTTTGCATACAATTCATTTACCAATTTTGTAACTGCATATGGTGATAATGGGTTGCCTATTATATCTTCTACTTTGGGTAAATTTTTACTATCACCATATGTACTTGAGCTGGCAGCGTAAACTAATCGTTTGATTTCTTTGTTTTTAGCAGCAGTTAAAACATTTAAAAATCCCGAAGTATTTACTTCATTTGTTGTTATTGGGTCTTCTATGGAACGTGGTACAGATCCTAAAGCTGCTTGGTGCAATATATAGTCTATATCCTTTAACGCTGCAACACAAGTTTCATAATTTCTTATATCTCCTTCAATCAATTCAAAATTAGGATGTTGTAAAAATGGCTTTAAATTGTTAATGTGTCCAGTACTAAAATTATCTAACACCCTAACTTTTTGTGCTTCAAATTTTAATAGATATTCAACTAAGTTTGAACCAATAAAGCCTGCGCCTCCGGTAATTAATATTCTTTTATTGTTAAGTGGCTTGGAATGAAAGGGCTTATTAAACATATATTACAGTCTTGCGTCAATTAATTCTTTATCAAAAACCGATTTTACATCGTACACCACACATTGTTTTCTACAAATATTTTTTATTTGTTGATAAGTGAATTGTTTATGAGCTACGGCAATTACAACGGCATTATAGTAGTGTTTTATTTCAGGAAATTCTTCTAAAGCATTGATGCCATATTCGTGGTTAACTTCTTCTCTGTTCGCCCATGGATCATATACATCTACATTAATTTGGTATGATTTTAAATGACGTATAATATCAATAACTTTAGTATTTCTAACATCAGGGCAATTTTCTTTAAAGGTTATTCCTAAAACAAGTACTTTACTTCCAACTACTTGAATTTCTTTTTTCACCATTAATTTAATTACCTCATCAGCTATATAACTTCCCATACTATCATTTAATCTTCTTCCGGCAAGTATTATTTCAGGATGATAACCCACTTCCATTGCCTTTTGTGCTAAATAATAGGGGTCAACACCAATGCAATGTCCTCCAACCAAACCAGGTTTAAATTTTAAAAAGTTCCATTTAGTGGCTGCTGCATCTAAAACATCATTGGTGTCAATATTTAAATGGTTAAATATTTTCGACAGCTCATTAATGAAAGCAATATTGATATCGCGTTGTGCATTTTCAATAACTTTTGCTGCTTCCGCTACTTTAATAGATGGAGCCATGTGTGTACCCGCCTCAATTATACTTGCATAAACGGCATTTATTTTTTTAGCAGCTTCAGGGGTAGATCCGGAAGTTACTTTTTTTATTTTCGAAACTGTATGTTCTTTATCGCCGGGATTGATGCGTTCGGGGGAATAGCCTGCATAAAAATCTTGATTAAATTTTAGACCTGATTTTTTTTCCAAAACAGGCACGCATTCATCTTCAGTTACCCCCGGATAAACAGTTGATTCATAAACTACTATGTCGTTCTTTGATAAATGTTCACCAACAACTTCACTGGCTTTTATTAAGGCTGTAAGATCAGGTCGATTATATTTATCAACAGGTGTAGGTACAGTAACAATGTAAAAGTTGGCTTCAGCTAAGATTGACTTTTTATTGGTAACAAATAAACCAGGTTCAAGATTATGTTGTTTTTTTAGAACTGATTTCAATTCATCATCATCAATTTCTAAGGTATAATCATATCCATCATTCAATGTATGAACCCTTCTATCATTTATGTCGAAACCGATTACAGGATATTTTTTGGCAAATTCAACAGCAAGGGGTAAGCCTACATATCCTAATCCAATAACCGCAATTTTCAATTCATTCATCATAACTCTATTTTTAACGCTATTATATATTGTCAATTATATTTATTCTTATATTTTAGAATTGATATCTTGTTATTCTTTGAATGATTATAAGTAATTTGTGCAATATGCCGTTCACGTTTGCTCATCCAGCAGTTGTTATTCCTATTTATAGAAAATGGAAAAATCTTTTTTCACTTACTGGTTTAGTAGTGGGTAGTATAGTTCCTGATTTTGAATATTTCATCCGAATGTCAAAAACACGACTGTACACACATAATTGGTTCGGATTATTTTGGGCAGATTTGCCGCTTGGCATAATTCTTGCTTATATTTTCCATTATATTGTTAAGCAACAATTGTTGCTGCATTTGCCCCCCGTCTTTAAAAATAAATTGTTACCCTATAATTCCTTAAACTGGAATACATACTTTAAACATCATTATGTTGTAGTATGTATTTCCATTTTATTGGGAGGTGCTACCCATTTGTTATGGGATAGCTTAACCCACGATAATGGGTTGATTGCACAATTATTACATATTAGTGGGTATAGACTCAAGGTTGCTAATATTCGATTACATATCACATCTTGGTTGCAACTATTGAGCTCAGCGATAGGAATGTGGTTTGTTATTTGGGTTATGCTACAATTGCCTAATAGGAATTATGAATTATTAAATAAGGATAATACTATAAATTACTATTGGATAAAGGTTGTAATATTTGCTTTTGTAATTTGCTTTGTAAGGATTTATTTTTTTATGCCATTTCATCGGCCACTTTCAATATTGGTAACTGTTATTGCTTCTTTTTTATATGGCCTAATTCTTGTTCCAATTTGTTTTTCAGATCTTGTAACTAAAAAAGTGAAAAATAGAAATTGAGCTTTAACTTATGCAGTCATAGAATTATTTCGGTTGGTATCAATTTTTTCAACATGATGTACATCTATTTCTGCAACCATTGCATAGCCTATAGAAGGTAAGATTACTTTAATACTTTTTTTATAAACCTCTAACACTTTTCCCTCATATTTTTTTAAGGGTCCTTCTATAATTCGAATGGTATCATTGCAGTGAATTCTATTACTTTCTACTGTTACATTGTTATATTGTTCTAGAAAAGACTGAATCAAAGTAATTTCTTCTTCTTTAATTACAGCAGGTTTACCTTCATGTGTTACGAAATATAATACGCCGTCAGTACTGCGGGTTTCTATTTTTTCTTTTTCGGTTATTTGAACAAAAATATATGAACGGAATAAAGGTTCATAACTTGTTTTTTTCCTGTCAGACCACTGCTTTACAACCTTATTGAATGGGCAATAATTGGTGATGTTTTTCTTATTCAATAGTTGAACTACCTTTTTTTCCCATTTTGGTTTTGTGTAAACAGCATACCATTTTTTTTCTGCAGCCATAAAAAATTGATTTTAGGCATCATTTTTGTTATATATAACTCAAGTATTTTCGTCTCATTTTGCTTGTTTATTTCAACCAGATAATAAAATAGTCAAAAAAGTATAAAGCTAGCGCTACTCTTTGCCACATTTCTGTGTCTCAGAAGCATTTTTTTTATTATTTAACTGGTTAATTTGTACTTACCAGTTTCCGGTTGATTTATACAATCCTCATCCATTAGAGAATACTCGCTCTTACTACTTTACAGTAACAACTTATTAATAATTATATATCAATTTCATCTTCAGCTTTTCAGCTTAAATAATAGATATAAACTATTAATTAAACAAATAAATAGGATTTAAGATAGTTGTTTTTAACTGAGGATACTTGGCAGGATATTTAGATATTAAACGCTAGTTAAACGCAGGTTTTTGAAAAGGATTTGGGATACTAATTATTTATTAAAATTTAGCAATCCACTATTGCTTTTTTCGATAATCAAATATATGGTTTTTTTTGGTTGAGAACCAAATATTTAATTATGCACATCAGCCCAATTTCATACTTTTTATGTATTCATAATTCATTGAAAACAAATATAGTTATCATTTTTCTTCTGTGCAATCCCCTAAAATGGGTATTTTATATTTTCACAAATTTGTGTGGCATTGGGCTTGTTTGGAGTAATAATTGATAGTTATTTTTTAGGTGCTTATTGCTGCAATAAATTAATTTGAAATTCTTCTCATCTAATCGATAGATTATATACATTTTGATAATTCAATTGTATAATGTTCTAAATGCACTTATGTAGAATTAATAGTTTGATTTATGAAAGTTTTTTTTACATCATAAATACTATTTCTTATTGCTATTTCATTTTAAATGTTTTAATAGTTGTTTTTTAAGGGCTTTGTAAATGATAATCAACGCTTTGTAGTTATAGTTTTACTTTTATTGTTGATAAAGTTGATGAAATTAAGTCGATTCATGTGTTTTACATTTCTCATTTACGTGTTTGTTAAATGAAATGAATGATGGTTATGGTTTAGGGTTATAGTCCTTTTCATATAAGTGTTTATACTAATTTATTATTTAAAAGTATCATGTTATAATGCAACTGTTTAATGATATTCTAAGTAGTCTTTATTGATTAAGAGTGTCAAATATTTACTACAAAAATAATATATAATTTACTTAAAAGATTTATTTTTAATAAATTATACATTTAATAATAAAATAATATAAATTTTTCTTTTCTTTATTGTTCGTCATTATCATTTTTTTTTGTTAAATACCATGCTACATTTGTTAAGTAAAATTTAATATCGAAAAAACCTATTATTAATAGCATGATTTAAAAACTACTTTTTCAATTACACATAATGTTAAGCGCTATTTCTTAAAAATAGCGAAATGTTCAACAACAAGCTTGTTGTTGGCAATGCAAGCTTTTTGTGTTTTTGATACAACCCTTAAAAACTGGTATATGAAAAAAAGTTTACTTCTCGCGTTGTTTGTTTCTATTTTCTTTCAGTTATCTGCACAAACGGTTGCTGATATAAAAGCAAAAATGAGTGTAGTACAAAGAAACGATTATTCAAAGTCGTTACAACTATTACAAGAGACTAATATGCTTAGTCAGTTAGAGAACACGGATGTCGCTACTGTTTTATTAATACCCAATATTGCTTTTGAGGAATTGCCTGCAAATATATCTCGGGCATTGTTGGTTGATAAAAATCCTCAAAATATCACTCATTTTTTTTCGAATCTTAGTTTTTCTAATGCAATAAATGTGGGAGACTTATTCAATACACTTCAAACTCCAAATGGTATTGTACACCTCACGAATAAGGCAGGTGAGGAGCTTGCTGTTTCAAAAAATGGTGATTGGTTAATGGTCACTTCACCCAAGGGCAGAGAGGCTAATATTATTGAGCATTTTACAGTGGGTAAAATGGTGGTAGGGCTACTTTCTTCAATGTACTAATCTTTTGTCTGCCCATTTTATATTTTAACCTGATTAAATATGTTATATGAGAAATAATTATTCCGAATATTTACAAAAGAGCAGATATATCTATTATCATCGGTTGATGATTGTTCTAACTGCTTTTTTGCTTTTGGGTATAAATAGTATATATGCTCAATGTCCTGCCAATTTCAATTTTAATTATAATAACTTGTCGTATTGGTCAATTTATTTAGAGCGATATAATGGTGCAACTGTTCCAAATACAGTTTATTCTTCGTTTAATACACCTCCAGCGGGAATTCAATCTATATCATCATATTTGGATTATAGCACCACAACTGAAAATGCGGTACAAATTTTTGTAAATACTGGTTCTTCACAGTCTACTGATCCAATTGCCACAACAATTAAAACAGTTCCTAATATAAATGGGTACCAATATGAATATTCAGTTAAGCTTGGTAATATATTGACTTCTAATAGAGCTAGAAAAATATCTTATTTAATTAATGTGCCAGTTGGGGTTACAGCATATAATATTACTTATGCTTATGCCTTGGTTTTGCAAGATCCGGGCCATCCTTGGGATCAGCAACCTCGATTTACAGCAACTGTTCGTGATCCTGAAAAGCCATCTGGACAAGATACTATTAAATGTGCCTCTGTCTCTTATTTTGTACCCGCAGCTGCATCAGATAAAACTGCACAAGGTTTTTTTCAGGTTGGAACGGGTGTTTATGCGAAAGACTGGTCTGAAGCCTCATTAGATATTGCCGGTTGGTCGGGTAAAACTATTATTATTGAATTTGAGGCAGATGATTGTACACAGGGAGGTCACTATGGTTATGCTTATTTTGCTATACGAAATGATGGTTGTGGGGCTGGTTCTGTTACCGGCAATAGCATAATTTGTGGTAATAATGGTACTTACTTATATTCTACACCGCCTATATTGGGTGCAAGTTATAACTGGACCCTTCCTTCAGGATGGACAGGTACTTCTTCAACCAATGCAATTACTGTAACTCCAAGCAGCAATGGTGGTTACATAACTGTTACGCCTACAAAATCGTGTGGCAGTGTTCAAACCCGTTCTTTAAATGTTACTGTGGCTAGTTCTGTTCCAGCCGCCCCGGGAACAATTAGTGGTCCTGCTTCTATTTGTAATAATTCTTCTAACTTAACCTATACCGTTAGTAAGGTAAACAATGCTTCCTCTTACGCCTGGACAATACCTTCCGGATGGACGATTGTAAATGGAGGAACTGATACAACAGTAACTGTCAATGCTACTACGTCAGGTGGTTCCATTTCGGTTGTTGCTAAAAATGGTTGTGGATCTAGTAATCCTAGTGCTTCAACACTTTCTATTATTAATTCACCTGCTAGTGTGGGTGGTACAACTACAGGAGGTACTAGTGTTTGTGCAGGCAATAATGTTTCATTAAGTTCTAGTGGTTATACCGGCACAATTCAAAATTGGCAAAATTCAACTGATGGTGGATTAACTTGGAATGATATTGCTGCTACAAGTACTTCTTACACAGCTACAAACCCTACTACGAGTGCTTTATACAGAATAAAAGTTCAGAATGGTTCTTGCCCACCTGCATATAGTACCCCAACAACCTTATCGGTAAATGCGCCCCCTGCTATTATGTTTAACCCAACTAGTGTTGGCGCTTGTACAGGTGGTACAGTAAATTTTTCGGTTACTGCTACAGGTGCCGGATTATCTTATCAGTGGCAAAGAAGCACAGATGGGAGCAATTGGGTAAATATAACCGGCTCAGGTACTCCCGCTGATGGCATTACATATAGTAATTATACAACTAATCAATTAACACTCACCAACGTTCCGGTTAGTGCAAATAATTATCAATATAGATGTGTTGTTTCCGGAACTTGTAGCCCACAGGCTATTTCAACGGCAGCTACCATATCAATATCCGGAGCATCTGCCACTGTATCTTCACAACCAACGGGAGCCACTTTGTGTCAGGGTTCTACAACAACACTTGCTATGTCAGCAGTTGGTAGCAATTTAACATATCAATGGTATACTAATGCCAATAATGCTAATACAGGAGGTACTGCAATATCTGGTGCTACTCAAAAAGATCTAACTTTTTCAGCAACTTCTTCTGGAACTACATATTATTATTGTGTGGCAACTTCTACTTGCGGTGCTAATTCAGTTACTGCTGCCACCAATCCTGTACCTGTAGTAGTAAATACTAGTAATACGGTTAGTGTATCTATGTCAGCTAATCCCGGCACTACTATATGTGCAAATACCCCTGTAACGTTTACAGCTAATCCAACAAATGGAGGAACAAGTCCCAGTTTTGTTTGGACAAAAAATAACATTGTAGTTGGAACGTCAGCAGCAACTTATATAGATAGTAGCTTGAACAATGCAGATGTTATCGGTTTAACATTAAACTCAAATGTAAGTTGTGCAATTGGAAATCCGGCATCTGCCGCCCCTGCTATTATTACTGTTAATCCGTTGCCTGCAGTTGCAAATATTACCGGGCCCAATACTGTTCAAAAAGGAAGCACTATTACACTTAATAATTCCACAACTGGAGGGACATGGAGTTCGTCAAATAATAGTATTGCAACAGTAAATAGTAGTGGTATTGTAAGTGGCGTTGCCGAAGGGAATGTTACAATTACTTATAATTATAGCAATGGAACATGTGCTAATAATTCTTCATTCAATGTAACTGTTACAGAGGTGCCTCCAAGTGCCTTAAATTATACTACTCCGAATGTTTATACAGTAGGTTCTACTATTTCATCACTCAATCCAACGTATAGTGGTGGTATAGTAACTGATTTTGGTATTAGCCCTGCTTTACCTGCTGGCTTAAGCTTTAATAGTAGTACAGGTGTAATTAGCGGTACCCCCACAGCTATAAGTGCTGCAACAAATTATACGATTACAGCAACAAATAGTGGAGGTAGTGCAACAGCAATTGTAAACATAACAGTGAACGATGTAGCACCAAGTGGCTTAAGTTACACTACGCCTAATGTGTATACAGTAGGCACAGCGATAACACCATTAACACCAAGTGTTAGTGGTGGAGCAGTAACCAGTTACAGTATAAGTGGAACATTACCTGCAGGGTTAAGCTTTAATACAACAACCGGAGTGATCAGTGGAACTCCTACAGCTTTGAGTGCTGCAACAAATTATACGATTACAGCAACAAATAGCGGTGGTTCTACAACATTCGTCATCAGTTTAGCTGTGAACGATGTAGCACCAAGTGGCTTAAGTTACACTACGCCTAATGTGTATACAGTAGGCACAGCAATAACACCATTAACACCGAGTGTGAGTGGCGGAGCAGTAACCAGTTACAGTATAAGTGGAACATTACCTGCAGGGTTAAGCTTTAATACAACAACCGGAGTAATAAGTGGCACTCCTACAGCGATAAGTGCAGCAACAGATTATACGATTACAGCAACAAATAGTGGAGGTAGTGCAACAGCAATTGTCAACATAACAGTGAACGATGTAGCACCAAGTGGCTTAAGTTACACTACGCCTAATGTGTATACAGTAGGCACAGCGATAACACCATTAACACCGAGTGTTAGTGGCGGAGCAGTAACCAGTTACAGTATAAGTGGAACATTACCTGCGGGGTTAAGCTTTAATACAACAACCGGAGTAATTAGTGGCACTCCTACAGCGATAAGTGCAGCGACAGATTATACGATTACAGCAACAAATAGTGGCGGTAGCACAACAGCTATAGTAAATATTACGGTAGTCAATAGTGTGGTACCCACATTTGTGAATGTGAATAATAATAGTATATGTGTAGGCGATGCGATACAGTACACCACACAGTCAGGTTATTATAATTATAGTTGGAACATACCCGGAAGTTTAAATGTGGATTATAAGATAGTGAGTGGAGGTATAGGAAGCACAGATAATCAGGTTACGTTACAGTGGTTAAGTTCTGGTAACAAAACTGTATCAGTTAATTATGCGGATGTGAACGGATTTACAGGCACATTAGCAGCAGTAGTTAGCAATACAGTAAATGGTTTACCAAGTGGTACCATAGTAGCATCTCAGGGAACAATATTGTGTTCGGGTACAAATTTACCACTTAGCGTTAGTGGAGGAGTAAGTTATGCATGGCAATTAAATGGAGTAGGGATAAGTGGAGGTACCAATGGTCAATTGTCAGCGAATGTAGTAGGAACGTATAGTGTATTGATTACGGATGCGAATGGATGTAGTAACAATGCCGGCAATACGGTTACGTTAACGGGAATTAGTGCACCGGTAGCATCCTATATTGTTAATAGTTATTGTGTTAATCAGCCGCTACAAGTTAGCAATACATCACAGACTACGAATAGCGGTATGGTAAGTTATACATGGAGTGATAATTTGGGTAATACGAGCAGTAGTTCAGTTCCATCGTTTAGTTATAGTCAGCCGGGGAATGTACAATTGCAGTTAACAGTAACGCCGCAGTTATGCCCACAATTAGCTAATAGTGTTACGCAAAGTATAACAGTAGCATCACCGCAAGCAGGGTTACGGATGTCGCCGGTAAATGTGATAATGGGAAACAATACAACCTTGAATGCTCGTCAAATTAGTGGTGTTAGTAATTACAGTTGGGTTCCTTCAACCGGCTTAAGTAATGGAAGTGTATCTAATCCAACGGTAAATATAAATCAGGAGCAGTTGTATTATATTAATATGACTACATCATCAGGATGTGTAACAACGGATACACTATTGGTACGTGTATTTGCGGGCTGGGACATATTTGTTCCGAATGTATTCTCACCGAATGGAGATGGGGTTAATGACATATTGAATGTGAACTTGGTAGGTGTGAAGAGTTTACACTACTTCCGGATATACAATAGGTGGAGTAAAAAGGTATTTGAGACCTCGAATGCGGGAACAGGATGGGATGGAAAAGTAAATGGGGTATTACAACCGATGGCTACGTATGTATGGATAGCGGAGGGTGTAGACAATAATGGGAACACAGTACACAAAGAAGGTACCGTAACATTGTTAAGATAAAAAAACAAGAATCGAAACCAAAGCGATATGGAAAAGAAAAGCATTTATAAAAAGATAGTTATTACAGCAACAGTTGTAATGGCATTCATGAGCGGGATAAAGGCGCAGGATCCGCATTTTTCCCAATACTTTAGTTCACCGATGACGATTAATCCATCGTTAATAGGAAAGGATGTAGAAGATTGGCGTTTAACGAGCACCTTGCGTAGGCAGTGGTGGGGTGGTACGGTAGCGCCATATAATACATATACAGCTTCGATAGAGAAGCGAATAGCGATGAGTAGTACAGGTGATAACCAGTTAGGGATTGGTATGATGGCATTTAGTGATGAGTCGAATAATGGTTTATTGAAGGATACGTATTTGAGTTTAGGAGCTGCCTATAATATGACATTAGATGGAGCCGGTCAGCATCATTTAGGAGCTGGATTAACGGCGAACTATGCGGGGCGCTTGGTAGATCCGAGCAAGTTTGAGTTTCAATCGCAATTTGGGAGTATGGGATTTCAGCGCAGTGTGCCATCGAATGATCCTGTGACAATACAAAGCAATCATTATGTGGAAGTGAATGCGGGTTTGAATTATAGTTATGATAGTAAGAAGTGGGGATTTAATGTAGGAGCGGCGGTATTTCATGCGTCGAAGCCGAAGGATGGAGTTTATTTAAACTCTACATATACGGTAGATGCGCGGTATAGTATACAAGGAGGGGTGTATTTTAATTTAGCGAATAAGAATCAGATATTATTGAGTGAGATATCAGAGATGCAGGGTCAGAATAGTATACATAGCATAGGTGCTGTGTATAAGATAAGGGTGAAGGATAAGACATTGCGGAGTTTGAATGTAGGGTTATGGGAGCGGTTTGGCGATGCAGTATATCCGTATATAGGATTGGAGTCGGATCGATGGATAGCAGGGTTGACATATGATGTCGTTACATCGGGAGTAAAGACGGCATCGAACAGTGTTCAGAGTATGGAGTTAAGTTTTGCGTGGCAGTTTTTTTCTGCCAAACATCAACCTAAACCCATTAAACGAATTATACAATACTAAGGATAGCAATAATAAAAACAATTACATGTAACATTTAAATTTTATAACCCTATATCCTCTTCTCGGAAACGGTATGCTTGAATAGCTACCGTTTTTTTATGCATAAAAATTAATATTTTATTAAGAGGTTTGAAAAGTTTGTAATTATGATAATTGTCAGTGGTAATAGAATTTAAAAAGTATACATTCATTTTAAGAATAAACCTATATTGAATGAAACTCCTGAACAATATCAAAGTATTGGGCTTAGTTACCGGATCTGTATTGCTTTTTTCATTTTTATTATTTTTTTTATTTCACTATCATCATTTGCAAAACATATTAAGCAAGAATAAAATTGAAAGAACAAATCATCACTTCCTCAATCATTGCGAAAACCTTCAAAGCTCAATTCAATCTCTTGATTATATAATTATACCTTCAATTATTAGCCAAGGTGGGATATCTTTTAATGAATTTGAAGCTACAAAGATTAAAGTAATAAAAGAAATTGATTCAATTAAAAATGAGATGAATGTAGTTCATGAAGATAGAAATGTGCTTGTACTGGATAGCTTATTATCAAAAAAAATATTCACTGATAGTTTGGCTTTTAGACTCAGTGAAAAAAAGAATGTTGATAGTGCTATGAGTTTAATAACAAATACAAAGTATTTATTACAGAACAAGCGTATTGATTTGTTGTTAAATACTATAACAAAAAGTAGTATCAATCAGCTTACTATAATAAATGAAAGACTAGTGAATTTTTCCAAACAGGCATTTAGGCAAGTTTTTCTTTTTATGATTTTGTCTTTCCTTTTTCTAGTTATTGGTATTTGGAGGTTAATTCGACAATATAGAATTTCAGATAGATTATTTAAAACGAATAAATTGTTTACCGAAATTGTTAATAATAGTTTCGAAAGTATTATAGTATTAGATAGTGATTTTAGGATAACCTATGTTAATAAATCAACTGAAGAATTGTTTAAAATAACTTTTCAAAATAGTTTAGGAAAGAAAGAGGAAGATGCATTTAATTCAATAACCACCCAAAAAGAAATAGAAAGAAAATACCAATTTTTAAAAAATAATGGATATTGGAAAGGAATGAATAGCTTCTTTTCTAAGGATAATGAACCCATTTACTGTAATACAACCATTAATCAAATTAAAAACGAACGGGGAGAAGTACTAGGTTATTTTTCTACTCATTCTGATATAACAAAGCTAAAAAAAGCTTATCGAAAAATTGAAAATTTTGCAAATGCATTAGAGAAGGAAAATAAAAATTTAGAAGAAATTTCGAATAAGGCAGTTTTACGATCAAAGCGTATACTTGATTTTTTTGGCAAAGTTAATGAAGCAATTCTTACAGCTAAATCTGATAGCGATATTTATCAATCTGTTTGTGAAATTGCTATTAATTCTGCAGGGTATCGGTTTACCTTTATTGCAAAGCCTGATTTCGAGAATAATACCATAGTTCCATTATTTTGGGCAGGTAATGAAGCTGGTTATTTAGGCATATTGAAAAATACCATTTCAATTCAAAATAATTCCGGTGGGAATGGCCCTACAGGTAAGGCTATTAGAGAAGGAAAATTTTATTATTCAAATAATATAGCTAATGATGCCAAGATGGAAATATGGAAAGAAGAAGCATTGAAAAGAGAATTTCGTTCCTCTATTGCATTCCCCATCATTGTTCATCAAAATGTCATAGCGGTAGTTACATTCTATGCACATCAAATAGATGCTTTTAATCAGGAAGAAATATCTATTCTGCAAAGAGTTATTGAAAACATTGTATTTGGTATAACAGCAATTGAAATTGAAAATGAAAAAGCATTACTCATAAATAACTTAAGGAAAGTTAAACAAGCAGTTGAGCAAAGTGAGGCATCTATTGTGATAACCGATTTAGAGGGTAATATTGAATACGTGAATCCTGCATTTTCAAAATTAACTGGATATAGTTTAAATGAAGTGCTAGGAAAAAATCCAAGAATATTACAGTCTGGAGTAACACCTAAAAATAATTATAATCAGCTATGGCAGAACATTACAAATGCGCTTACATGGACTGGAGAGTTCTGTAATAAGAAAAAGAATGGGGAACTATACTGGGAATATGCTTCCATTGCTCCAATTCTTGACGATAACGGGAATGTAATAAATTATGTAGCAGTTAAAGAAAATATAACCGATAGGAAGATAATGGAATTAGAGCAGCAAAAATTGTATAACATGTTAGAAAGCTCGGAGGCTTATGTGTTTATTATAGGTATGAATGGTCGTTTGCAATATAGTAACAATGCTTTTAAAAGAGCATTTCATATAAGCGAGTCAGCAAGTTCATTAATTAATTTAGAGAACTGCACTTTAGATGGTGGATTTAAATTTCGGAATGAAATTTTACCTGCACTTAGTTTGAACAATAAATGGGAAGGAGAGATTGACTATCGATGTAATAATGGTGAGATCATCACTGTTTTACAAGTTTCTATTTTGCATAAAGATGTAAACCAACAACCATCTCATATTTCCAATACTGCAATTGATATCACTGCGAGGAAAAAAATTGAAGTTGTTCTAAAAGAAAAAAACGAGGAGCTTATCAATTTTTCTCGTCATCTGCAAGAAGTTACTGAAGTAGAAAAAAGAGAAATTGCAAGAGAAATACACGATGAATTAGGACAGTATTTAACCTTAATTAAATTTAATGCAACATGGTTAAAAGAACATGCTGATATTCCAAGCCGAGAGTTAATTATTAAAATTGATGAATTAATAAACAATATTACTAATACTATTAATGCTTTTAGAAGTATTCAAGGCTCTTTGCATCCTGTTATGTTAGAAGAATTAGGTTTAGATGCAACTTTACGATGGTTGGTTAATTCAATTCACCATTCTAATGATTTGCCAATAGAATATTTTTCTAATTTTTCTGATACTGTTTTATCTTATAGAAAAAGTTTAGTACTGTATCGTATTGCCCAAGAAAGTATTACAAACATTATGCGATATGCGAACGCTTCTGTTATAAAAATTAGCCTTATTCTGGATGAAAATAAAATTATTTTATTAATTGAAGATAATGGAATAGGATTTGAAGTTGATAAAGTGGATACTAAATTGCATCATGGCTTGTTAGGTATGCGTGAACGGGTTTACAGTATAAATGGTTCTTTAACTATTGAGTCTAATTTGGGAATAGGTACCTCAATTTCTGTTATTGTAGATGTGGACGACTAAATTTTATTTCATACTTAAATATTCGGGTTTATAAATTATTGCCTGTCTGATTTCTTGCCTCGATATTTTGTTAATCTAAGCTTTAAATATTACTACATTAGGTATGTATAATCACAATTATTTTGTAGTATTTCCTATTAAAATATGCTTTTTTTACAGGGATTGATCAATTTGCGAATTGTAGAATGATATCAATCATCCTTTCTTCAAATTTTCGGTCTATTCTTTTTTGATATGTAATAAAGATATTACTACTTTTTATTCACATAAATAGCCTTTTTTTTTGCATTCTTTCTCTACAAGGCTTACTGATATTGAGTTTTAACTTTATAGTGGATTTAAATATCACCCGTCTAAAAGCCATGAAAATCCTGAAAAACCATACTGCTTTTCTAACATTGCCATCCTTGCTTAAAGCTATTTTTAGCTTTGTTGGGATGGTAGTGTTTTTTGCGGGAGATGCACAATCTTTTCAATTTGAAAAAGGCTATGCAGATTTTCCATTTACTTACAACCAAATTTCTATTTCTGCATCTGGTTCCGGCTCTTATGTTCCTTATGATAATGCTTGGAGCAGTTGTGGAGTTGCTACCAAGGCAGGAAGTATTTGGTTAGGTGCTTATGGCCCTGCATCATTTACCAATCAATTTTCACAACCTGTAAATGATATGGTTTATAATATCAATGCTGCTGATACCACTGAAACTTTCACTTTTTCTGTAAACAATGGAAGTATTCAATTAAATATATTATCAGGTTGCTCTGAAAAATGGCGTACATTAGAAGGAACTCCCTCTAACGGTATTTGGAATATAAATCAATCAATAATGTCTGATGCTGTAACAACCAATAATGCAGGTTTGAACATACAAAATGGCAAGTTAACTGCTAATAATGTTGGTAAGTTTCAATTGTCTTATACAGTAGTTGATAGTAGTACCGGTTGTTCTTTATCTACTAGTGCATCTATTCAAGTGAATGATTTACCTGTGAATAAAGTATTTGCTACAAAAGGAACCTTGTTGTGCGAAGGAAGTCAATTGCCTTTATCAGCTCCTATTGCTGCAAGTTATCAATGGTATAGAAATCAACAGCCCTTGCAAGAGAAAACACAAGTTATTCAAGTAAAGACAAGCGGTAATTATGCAGTTCAAATTAAAGACTCAAATGGTTGTGTGAACCCTGCTTTAATTCAGGTATCTATAACCGGTATAGCTAAGCCTAAAGCTGCATTTGTAATAAATTCCTATTGTACCAATTTGCCAATGCAATTACAAAATCAATCTGAAGTAAGTCAAAGTGGCCCTGTTAGTTTTCAATGGAGTGATACTAGGGGAAATAGTAGTAATGACGCTACACCGTCATTTATTTACCATGCAGCAGGTGAAGTAAAAATTCAACTAAAAGTTACTTCACAGGTTTGTCCCACTCTAATATCAGATGCTATTAAAACAATTCAGATAGAAAATCCGGAGCAGGGTAAAACATTGCCTGATTTAAGTACTCAAGAAACAGTTATTCGGTTGCAAACAGGAAGGGTAGGAAAACAATATCAATGGCAACCGGCAAACTCTTTTGTTAATGCAAATGTACCTAATCCGGTATTGAATGTTAGTGAAGGCAATCATCAATATACTGTTACAGTTATTGCTGCTTCAGGTTGTACTGTAACTGATACTGTAGCAGTAAACGCTTCTGCTAACAAAGGCATTTATGTGGCTAATGTATTTTCACCCAATAGTGATGGTCAGAATGATAAGTTGCAAGTGAATTTAATTGGGTATACTCATTTGAATTTCTTTAGGGTATATGATAGGAAAGGGCGTTTACTATTCCAAACCTCAAATATTGGTGTGGGTTGGGATGGAACAGTGAACGGTTCACTACAACCTTTAGATACTTATGTATGGGTTGCAGAAGCCATGAATGATAAAGGTCAACGTATTTACAGGGAAGGAAGTACTACCTTACTTCGATAAAACGAAATTTGTTAGAATAATTTCTTACACCAAATATTAAATTCCACTCAACTGAAATTTATACCTTAATCCCCGCTAATTCCAAACTTCTTTTTTTTATCTTTTTAATTTCTACATTTTCAATAATGGGTTCCGGCATAACAATTAATGAAGTTTGGTTTGTTTTCCACCATTGGTGTCCATATAAATGTTGCGCATGTATTACACCCACCAAATATTTTCTTTCCTCACCGGCATGCCATTCTTCAATCCATTCAAATTTTTCCTTTGGAATATGATGCCAATCTGTAAAGCTTAAGTAAACCTTTAAATAAAAGTCATGTGAAAGTGTGTGTGGTTGGTGGTGGTAAAGTTTTTTGTATTCATATTTGTATTGATACCGTAATGCAGCAATGTCACTTAATACTGCCGATGCAGTTGGAAAACTTCCGGCGCCTTTTCCATAAAAGAATTGTTTATCGGCAAATCCACTTTCAATTACAACACCATTATATTCATTTTTTACAAACGACAAGGGTTCATCTACTTTAGTAAATTGTGGAAGTACAAACGCTGCAACATTCCCATCTTTTAATTTTTTTGCTTGTGCTACTAATTTTATTTCAAACTTTTTTTCTTGTGCAACTTGTGCATCTGATGATTGTATATTTTGAATACCTGTAAATAAAATATTATTCGGATGTTCAATTATTCCATAAGCATGATTTAATAGCAGCGACCATTTGTTTACGGCATCATATCCTTCAACATCTAATTTTGGATTGCTTTCAGCAAAACCTGATTGTTGTGCTAATAAAAGTGCTTCAGCAAAACTCAAATTTTCTTCAAACATTTTAGTTAAAATAAAATTGGTTGAACCGTTTACAATTGCTTTTATTGCATGCAACAAATCATTGTCATAATATTCTTCTAAATTTCTAATCACCGGAATTGATGCACAAGCTGCACTTTCATACAGTAAAGAATTACCGGTTTCTAACTGTAATTGTAATAATTCCGGTAAATGTTCTGCTAACATTTTTTTATTGGCACTTACTACTGCTTTTCCCTGGCGTAAAGCAGTTCTTACTATGTCAAATGCTGCATCAGCATCATCAGTTACTTCAACAATTACGTTTATATTGTCATCATTTAATAAAATGTTTTTATCAGTACAAAATAATTCTGACGGGGCATTTCTTTTTTTCTCAGGATGTTTAATACACACTTTTACTAATTCAGCTTTTAGTGAAGGGGTTTGTTGTAAAACCTTATATAATCCTTCACCAACTACTCCAAAACCAAATAAACCAATGCGCAAAGATTGCTGTTGCATACTAAATTAATTATAAAATGAAAAAACGATTCATCAGCTTTTAGGGAGGGAATCTGTAACGCAATAAAAAAGCCTGCACCGATGAAGTCAGGCAGGCTTTTAAACATATATTTACAAAAATGTAATAAAAACGTCTGACTTATCTTTCCCGTTTCCGGGATGGAGTTGGCACCTTCATGTATAACATGGGTTGCCAAGGCTTCATTGGGCCAATTCCCTCTGCCTTTCTTGATAAGTATTTTTCAAAAAAGCTGGCGCAAAAGTAATAGATGGTGGGCAATACTTCCAAATTTTTTTATTTTTTCTACTAGAATTTCAATTGGCGCAACATTTCGCAAGCATGCTTGTTCCTATATTTGAAAGAATTTTATGGGTACATCAATGAAACATCAGACAAATCATAGTGCGTCAGCTTTATTGGAAGTTATTGATATTATGGGTGCAAGGGAACATAATTTAAAAAATATTGATGTTTCTATTCCCAAAAACAAATTAGTGGTAATTACCGGTTTAAGTGGAAGTGGTAAATCTTCTTTGGCTTTTGACACAATTTACAATGAAGGGCAACGCCGTTATATGGAAAGTTTTAGTGCCTATGCACGTCAGTTTATAGGGGATATGGAGCGTCCCGATGTTGATAAAATAACGGGACTTTCTCCTGTTATTTCAATTGAACAAAAAACTACCAACAAAAACCCTCGTTCAACCGTAGGAACTGTAACGGAAGTGTATGACTTTTTGCGTTTATTGTATGCCCGTGTAGCCGAAGCATATAGTTATGAAACAGGTAAGAAAATGGTGAAGTTTTCTGAAAAAGAAATCATTGATCATATTTATGCTTCATTTCCTAATCAAAAAATATCCATATTGGCACCATTGGTAAGAGGACGTAAAGGACATTACCGAGAATTGTTTGAGGAAATTAGGAAAAAAGGTTTTTTAAAAGTTAGAATTGATGGTGAAATTAAAGATGTAACTGCCAAACTGCAAGTGGATAGATATAAAGTACATGATATTGAGGTAGTAGTTGATAGAATGGCGGTTACAACTGATATGCGTTTGCGTATTGTGCAGAGTGTTGAAACTGCACTAAAGCTGGGGAAGGATTTAATGTTTATTTTACTGAATGATACCAATAAAATTGTTCAATATAGTAGTAAGTTGATGTGTGTGGATACAGGTATAAGTTACGAAGAGCCTTCCCCCAATGCATTTTCATTCAATTCTCCTTATGGAGCCTGCCCAACTTGTAAGGGGTTGGGTTCAATTTATTCCGTTAGCTTATCACAGATCATCCCGGACAAAAGTGTTTCAATAAAAGAGGGTGGTATAGTGCCTTTGGGTGCTGAAAGAAATGCACAGCTATATCAACAAATGGCAGCATTTGCAAAGAAAAACAAAATTAATATTAATGTTCCTATTGATCAATTGAAGGAAGAGCAAATAAATCTGCTACTGTTTGCTTCAGAAAATCCCGGGGATATTGATAATGCATTAATTGCAAATAGTGATGCAACAGAAGCCAATTATTTGTATGATGGTAGTTTTGAAGGCGTTATACCCATGTTGAAAAGGTGGTTTACAGCTTCAGGAAGTACTGAAACTACTCGTGAATGGGTTGAACAATTTATGGAATTAAAAACTTGCCCTACTTGCAATGGGGCAAGGTTAAAAAAAGAAAGTTTATGGTTTAAAATTAATGCCAAGAATATTGCTGAATTAGGTGAATTTAGTTTAGAAGATTTGGCCAATTGGTTTAAACAGTTGCCTGCACATTTAACTGCTAAACAAAAAATAATTGCAAAAGACGTATTGAAAGAAATCAATGATAGATTGGGCTTCTTGAATGATGTTGGACTAACCTATCTTCACTTAAATAGATCTTCTCGTACACTAAGTGGCGGCGAAAGCCAACGGATACGCCTTGCTACACAAATTGGATCACAATTACAAGGTATAACGTATATTTTAGATGAGCCCTCTATTGGTTTGCATCAGCGCGATAATCATCGATTAATTCAGGCGCTGCAAAATTTACGCAACATTGGGAATACTGTAATTGTAGTTGAACACGATAAGGACATAATGCTTGCGGCAGATTATTTAATTGACATTGGACCGAAAGCAGGTAAAATGGGAGGGCAGGTGATAGCAGCAGGTACCCCTTCGGAAGTAATGAAAATGCATACACCTACTGCAGGTTATTTAAATGGTTCTATACAAATACCGGTTCCAACACAAAGGCGTAAAGGGAATGGTAATTTTATAGAGATTAAAGGAGCTTCGGGAAATAATTTAAAAAATGTACAGGTAAAATTTCCTTTGGGTACATTAATTTTAGTAACCGGTGTAAGTGGTAGTGGCAAGTCAACCTTAATTAATGAAACCTTGTATCCACTGTTGGCAGCTCATGCTTATGATTCTAGAACAAAACCCATGCCTTTTAAATCCATAAAAGGTTTAGAATATATTGATAAAGTTATTGAAATTGATCAATCGCCCATAGGGCGTACACCACGGAGTAATCCCGCTACTTATTGTGGTTTTTTTACGGATATAAGAACACTATTTGCATCGGTGCCCGAGGCTAAAATTAGAGGGTATAATGCAGGAAGATTTTCATTTAATGTTAAAACAGGACGTTGTGATGTTTGTGAAGGTGGCGGAATGCGTGTAATTGAAATGAATTTTTTACCTGATGTTTATGTGCCCTGTGAAAAATGTAATGGTAAAAGGTACAATAGAGAAACATTAGAAATAAGATATAAGGGCAAGTCAATTAGTGATGTATTAGATATGTCTGTTGATGAAGCTTGTGATTTTTTTCAACCAGTACCATGGATCTATCGCAAAATTAAAATATTGCAAGAAGTAGGTTTGGGCTATATTACTTTGGGTCAAAGTGCTGTTACTTTAAGCGGTGGTGAAGCACAACGTGTTAAACTTGCTACTGAATTAGGTAAAAAGGATACCGGCAAAACTTTTTATATACTTGATGAACCTACTACCGGACTACATTTTCAGGATATTATGATGTTGATGGAAGTTGTTCAAAAATTAGTAAACAGAGGAAATACAGTTTTAATTATCGAACACAATTTAGATGTTATTAAACAAGCCGACTATATTATTGATTTAGGCCCGGAAGGTGGTTCAGGTGGCGGAAAATTACTATTTGCCGGTACACCGGAAGATTTATGTACTATAAAAGAAAGCTATACTGCATTGTATTTAAAGAAGGAGTTTGAAGAGAACAAGTCAGCACAAAAAACATTAAAAACAAATAAAAAAATATAAAATTAAACTTACACTTGTAAGTTTGAATTGATTTTTGTCAATCTTTTTAAATGAAATGACATAAAAATCAAAATTCTAATCTGCTTCTAATCTATATTCACCATTTCTAACAAAAAATTTTATGCTTCGTATTTAGTTTTGTGCTAGTAAATGCAGTAACCCATGCATCGCTTTTATAAAGCATATAATTTAATTATCAAGTTACTTTTTTTTACCCTGTATATTTTATTTTTTGGGGTGCAGTTGCTGTTTAATTTTGATGCAGTATCTGAAGATCAGTTAATTGATACAGAATTACATGCACACGCTTCATTCCATGCCCAACATTTTTTTCATCAGGCTATATATACGCACAATACTTCACAACGAGGCGATAACATACGTTTAAACAAACGTTACCAACCAGAAACAGTGGCTATTGTTGCATTTTTTGTTTTAGCAGTTGCCCCACTAATATTTTTTCGAGTAATTTATTCTTATTATAAAGAATCATTTGTATCTTTCTTACAGCATACAACTACCCTGCGAGGCCCACCGGTTAGTATGCTTGTTTAAAGTTCTCTTTTATTTCATTTTTAAAAACCTAAAGGTTATATGTTTTCATTTAACAAAAAGTCAATAATTGGCTCTATGCTACTTGTTGTGTGGTTAGGTAGTATAGTAACAGTTTCCGGCCAAACAACACCATCCTTTTTTTCATTACCACAATTAACCGACTCTGCTTTACAGTTTTACCCATCTGTAATGAGTAAGCAAGCGCTAGTTGCTAGTGCTAAAGCGGGCATTATGGATGCAAAACATGCTGCCTTGCCTTCTTTAGATGTACATGATCAATTAACAACATCTACTGCTAATGGCGTAACTGGTACTTTTTTGCCATTGGGTATAGCTATTCCAACAGCTGGTGGTATAACTGCAAATAATAATTGGCAGCCAGCTGCAGGTAATATTGGTTTAATATATAGTCAGTATGAGTTATACAACTTTGGCTTAAATAAAGCAAGAGTGATGGACGCAATAGCTAATGCTCGTTTTGCTGAATCAGATTATGCAAAAGAAACCTATTTATTAAAGTTAAATGTTGCCAACTATTATTTGGCTTTATTAAAAAATATTCAACAGTTGGGCGTTGAGCAAGATAACGTTCGTCGTTATGAAACTTTGTTTACAGTAATTAGGGCTCAAGCAGCCAGTGGGTTAAAACCCGGAGTAGACTCTTCTTTAGCAAAAGCTGAATTAGCTAAGGCTCGCATTAATTATAACAATCAATCTGATTTGGTTTTACGCTTACGCGAACAGTTGGGCATGCTTACCGGTATACCTATTGAACGCTTAAATGTTGATACAACAGTGGGAAGGTTTAATGATTTGATTGTACAAAATAATTTTTCTAATGAAGTTGATACGTTAAATAATCCTTTGGTTGATTATTATCGCCAAATTAAGAATCGTTACATGGCCCAAGGTAAATTAATACAAAAAACATATCAGCCTAAAATTTACTTAGCCGGTGGATTTTGGGGAAGAGGTTCAAGTATTGATTATCAGGATCAATACAAAGCTTTTGCTTCCGGTTTGGGTTATCAACGTTTTAATTATTCTGTTGGCTTAGCATTTACCTATAATTTATTCGATGGCATTCATAGAAAAGATCAAATGACAGTTAACAAGTTTGCAACGCAAAGTAGTGACTACGATTTGCAGGAACAGAAATTGTATTTGTCAAATTCTTATCAAAAAGCAATGGCTTCCATTGATATCATTCAGAAAAATTTATTGGAAATACCCATTCAACTTCAATCAGCACGCGATGCTTATCATCAAAAAGTAGCGCAGTACAATGCTGGTTTAATCAACTTGATTGATTTAACGAACTCTGCATTTGTATTGTACCGTAGCCAAACCGATTATATTCAAACCATAACAAATTGGTTGCAAGCTAATTTAGACAAATCAGCCGCAGCAGGTACAATTGATTCATTCATTCAAACAATAAAATAATTAATATGGTACGTTCTGCCCTTAAAAGGCCTATTACAGTAATTGTTTTGTTTGCAGGGTTATTACTATTTGCGGTAATGGCTTTGCGTACAATACCTATTGATATATTTCCCAAACTAAACTCACCTACCATTTATGTAATTGAACAATATGGTGGTATGTCGGCAGCACAAATGGAAGGTTTTTTTGCAACTCGTATGGCCGACCAATTTTTGTATATTGATGGAGTAAAAAATATTGAAAGTAAAAATATTCAGGGGTTAACACTTATTAAATTAACCTTTTATGAAAATGCTGATATGGCGGAGGCCTCAGCTGAGGTAGCCTTACAGGTAAATAGAACCATGGCTTTCTTCCCGCCAAGTGCTTTACCACCTACCGTAATTCGTTTCGATGCTTCTTCATTACCGGTTGGTGAATTGGTGTTTAGCAGTAAAACTCGTCCATTAAGTGAAATATTTGACCTTGCGGTTACTCGTATTCGTCCTTTATTTGCTACAGTACCTGGTCTTTCAGCTCCACCACCATTCGGTTCTAATGCTCGTACTGTATTAATTAATATAAATCCTACTAAACTTAGTTCCTATAATTTATCTGCTGATCAGGTTGTTGAAGCTATTGCAAAAAATAACTCCATCTCACCTTCAGGAAACATACGTATTGATAGTACTATGTATGTTACTTCGGTAAATTCATTAGAAACAAAAGTGAAAGACTTTGAAGACATTCCAATTGTTAGTAATACTTCTACTTCCATTTTTGTAAAAGATGTTGCCACAGTTACCGATGGTGCTGATATTACAGTTGACTATGCTTTAATTAATGGTAAACGTTCTGTATATATTCCGGTTGTAAAAACAGCGAGTGCTTCAACATGGGATGTTGTGCAAAAATTGCGTGCTAAGCTACCTGAAATGCAAAGCTTGTTGCCGAAAGATGTGCATATAGAATACGCATTCGACCAATCGGTTTTCGTAATTAATTCCGCTAAAAGTTTAATGACGGAAGGTATTTTAGGTGCGGTATTAACCGGATTAATGGTACTATTGTTTTTGCAAGACTGGCGAAGTAGTGTTGTGGTAATTATTACTATTCCGGTAGCTATTTTGAGTGCCGTATTCTTCCTTAACCTTTCTGGTCAAACAATTAATATCATGACCTTAAGTGGTTTGGCTTTGGCTATTGGTATTCTGGTTGACCAGGCGACGGTGACTATCGAAAATATTCACCAACATTTAGAAATGGGTAAGCCTAAGAAGCAAGCCATTTTAGATGCTTGTCAGGAAATATCATTCCCATTATTATTAATCTTGTTATGTATATTGGCGGTATTTGCACCAGCATTTGTAATGAATGGTGTTCCAAAAGCCATGTTCCTGCCTTTGTCATTATCTATTGCATTTGCAATGATTGTATCTTACATAGGTGCACAAACTTTAGTGCCTGTTATTTCAAACTGGTTACTAAAAGAAGATATGTTTAATAAGTATCATCATGAGCAACCACATGCACATGCCGGTTTAGCTTTAGATAATGAGGAAAAGAATGAAGTAATACACCATACAAATCAAGATGAGGCGCATAAAGAAGAAGACAACTTCTTCCAGCGTTTAAAAATGGCTTTGGCAAGTCGTCTTGATAAGTGGATGCCCAAAAGAAAGATAATTGTAATTCTTTATTTAGTTGTAGCTTTTACGGCAGCTGGTTTTTGTTTTGTAATTATTGGTAAAGATTTATTGCCCAAAACCAATGCAGGTCAATTGCAATTACGATTACGTGAGCCTGATGGTACTCGCTTAGAAGTAACTGAACGTGCTACAAAAGGTGTATTAAACATTATCAATAAAACTGTTGATGATAATGTAGAAATTTCATCTGCATATGTAGGCTTAGTACCCGCTAACTTTGGTACCAGTAACTTATACATTTTTAATAGTGGTACTCATGAAGCTGTAATTCAAATAAACTTGAATGAAAAGTATAAAGTGAATATGGAAGATTTAAAGGAAAAGCTCAGGCATGAAATTGCAAAAGCTTATCCTGACATGAAAATTTCATTCGAGCCTATTGAATTAACCGAAAAAATTATGGCTCAAGGAGCTTCTACACCTATTGAAGTTAGGGTAGCAGGTAAGAACATGAATGATATTGAAAATTATGCCGGTAGAGTTATGGCGAATATGAAGGCCATTCCTTTCTTGCGTGATGTGCAAATAGCGGAGCCTTTGAAATATCCTACTATCAATATAAAAGTGGATAGAGAAAAATTAGCTTTAATGGGATTAAGTATTGATAATGTTACGCGAAGCATTACTGCCAGTACTTCTTCTAGCCGCTATACCAATAAAAACTTCTGGCTCGATCCTAACAACTCTTATACCTATCAAACGCAGGTTCAAATTCCAGAATATGCAATGAATTCTTTGCAGGAATTGGAAGCAACACCGCTAGTAAAAGGAGAGGCAAGGCCGGTATTATCAGATGTGGCAACTATATCAGTTGATAGCTTGCCCGGAGAGTATGATAGAAGCGGCCCTAGAAGATATGTAGTAATTAGTGCTAATATTTATAAAAAAGACTTAGGAACTGCAACGACTGCAGTGCAAAAAGCAATTAAAGAATCTGGAACTCCTCCTACTGGATTAATTTCGGAGGTTAAAGGAATGTCATCTTTGTTGATAGAAACTCTAGATTCTTTACAAAGTGGTTTGTTAGCTGCTATTGTCGTTATTTTATTGTTGTTGGCTGCTAATTATCAATCTTTCGGATTAGCTATATCAGTGCTAGCCACAGTTCCGGCGGTATTGTTGGGGGCATTACTAATGTTGTTAGCTACCGGTGCAACATTAAACTTACAATCTTACATGGGTATTATCATGTCAACGGGGGTATCGGTTGCGAATGCTATCTTAATTGTTACCAATGCGGAAGCATTGCGTTTAAAATATCGCGACGCATTTAAAGCTGCTTCTGTAGCTGCAAGTATACGTTTGCGACCTATTTTAATGACCAGCTTAGCTATGATAGCCGGTATGATACCAATGGCTAGTGGTTTAGGTGAATCTGGCGATGAATCTGCACCATTGGGAAGAGCTGTGATAGGAGGATTAGCTGCCTCTACTGTTGCTGCTTTATTTATAGTACCGCTGGTTTATGGTTGGATTCAACAAAAAGCTTCATTAAAAGACGTGTCATTGTTGCCTGAAGATGAAGTAAAAGATGAACACACTGAACATGAAAATGATTAATCCAATTTTTTGTAACTTGATGATAATACTAAATAAACATTTAAAATAGATAAAAATGAAATATAATATTTTTCTACTTGGTGGTTTAATTTTGTTAGCCTCCTGCTCTTCAAATAAGGAAAATAAACCCAAAGATCCACCCGCTTCCGACTCTGCAGTTCATTATTCTGTTGCTACTGTTAAAAGTGGTGGTGTAAATGAGGTATTGAAACTGCCTGCTAAACTGGCTGCATATCAAGAAGTAAGTATATTCCCAAAAGTAAATGGGTATGTACAAAGTGTGTTAGTTGATATAGGTTCAAAAGTTAATAAAGGCCAACTATTAATGGTGTTGGAAGATCCTGAATTAGAACAAGCTATGCTGCAAGCAAAAGAAAGGTATGAACGTTCTAAAGCTGATTTGTCTATTGACCGCGAAAATTACGTTCGATTATTAGAGGCAGCTAAAACTCCCGGAGCAATTTCGCCATTAGATGTATCAGCTGCCCGTACTAAAGTGCAAGCTGATAGCTCATTAAGTAATGCGGAAAAAGCAAATTGGAAATATCAGGAAACAATGATGAGTTACTTAAAAGTATATGCACCTTTTTCAGGCGTAATTACTGAAAGAAATGTACACCCAGGTGCTTTGGTAAGCGCTGCTATAAAAGATCAGCGTATGCTTGAATTGAAAGATATAGCTCATTTACGTTTACAAATAGATGTTCCCGAAGATATTGCTGCTCATTTTAAAGATCGTGATACTGTCGCTTTTTATACCAGTGCTTATCCAGGTAAACGCAACATAGGATTTGTGAGTAGAAATTCATACAATGTAAACCCACAATTTAGAACACAACGGATGGAAGTTGACGTATACAATAATAATTATACACTTTCACCGGGAATGTTTGTTGAAGTACAGTTGTATACAAAAGGTAATCCTAATGCAATGACAGTTCCTAAATCTGCAATTGTAACAACAACTGAAAGGAAATATGTTATTGTTGTTAGAAATGGGAAAGCTATAAAAGTTGATGTTCACACCGGAAATGATAGTGGTACTCAGGTTGAAGTATATGGCGATTTAAAACCCGGCGAAGAAGTTGTTACTAATCCATCTGATGATATTAAAGATGGAAGTACAATACATGTATAGTATGTATAAATTGGTTAGAACTTTAAAAGGCTGTCTTCATAATTAGACAGCCTTTTTTTGCACCTTATCAAATAATATTTGTAGTAAAGGTTGTTGGTTTATAGGTTCTTGTAATAGTTATTTTTCGGGAATTGTTTGCTGCTTTGATGCAAAACGCATGAATAATGTAGTGCCGGTATTTGGTTGCCCATGTAAATGAATAAGGTAGAATGGCCTTTTAATTTCTAAAAATTTTACTTCCACTCTTTTAAATACATTATTCTTAAGTTCACTTTGTATAGCATGAACGGAAATAAAAGCATAGCAATTGCTATGCATAAGATAAGTTTTAATACTTTCAGTGCTGCCTAATTGCATTTCAACGTTTAAATGCGAAAGCTTAATGTTGAAGGGTTGTAAAGCATGTAAAATAACTTCTAACGTTCCTGAGCCATGTTCTCTTAATAATAAAGGAAGCTGTTTTAATTCTTCAGGCTTTGTAATAATTTTTTTTGCACTTGAATTTTGGGCATTGGTAATTAATACAATTTCATCATCTAAAAATGAAGTGTATTTGATAAGCTTGTTTTTGGAATGGCCTTCAATAATACCCAAGTCAATTTCCTTGTTGGTTAAAGCTTGTTCAATTTGTTCGGTATTGCCATTGTGAAGGGCAATTTCAATATTGGGATATTTTTTATGAAAACCCGCTAAAAGTGGTGGAATGACATATTGTGCCACAGTTGAACTTGCGCCAAGTTTAAGTAAACCTTGATGCCGGTTGGCTAAATCATTCATCTCCTCTTCCATATTTCTATACAAGGCCAACAACTGTTCGGTGTGCTGCAGTAAAACTTCACCGGCTGCAGTTAATTGAATTTGATTGCCTGTACGTTCAAATAATTTTAATTGGAAATGTTGCTCTAACTCCTGAATATGTTTAGTAACTGCCGGTTGTGTTATGAACAATGCATTAGCAGCTTTAGTAAAATTTAGCCGTTTGGCTACTGTATAAAAAACCTGCAGTCTAAAATCAAACATGCCGTGAATATACTCGTTTTCACGCTTGTTTAAAACTAAAACTGCAGGCATAATAAATTATTTTTACAATTAAGGATGAACGGTTGCCCAACCCTGATAATGCCGTATAATAATTTCACCATTTCCACTGGGCACGAAACTAATGTAAGGCCATAATTCATCTTTGGTAATATGACGTTCACGCATGGTATTGCTGCATTGTGCCAGTATTACCCCTTTTTGTTTTAATGCTGTTAATAATGAATCGTATGGATTTGTTTTTTTGTACACTTCTACACCGTCGCCAAAAGCAATTAACTCGATGGTTATTTTACCTTTTAAACGAGGGTCTTCCAATGCGTTATTGATGTTTCGTAAAGTGCCCCTAATCTTTTTATCGTCTTTATCATCTAAAATATATAAAGCATTGTAATGTTTAAGATTGGCTTCAGCGCCTGTAAATACTTCGTTGTTGGTTTGTGCCTTAGCGTGTTGATAGGTTATGCCGGTAATAAATAACAGCAACAGTGTAATTTTTTTCATGGTGTTTTTTTTAATGTGAAAAATGTGGTTGTAAAATTTTACTTCAGCGATACATTATTTTTGGCTTGTTTTTTTGCATCAATAATAGGTTGATAGGGGCCGTACTTGTGTTGTTGTTCAGAAAAACTATCTGCGTATGGCCCAAAAGGAAAATCAAAGGGTTTGGTTGATAAATCTTTCCAATCATTACTTTGATTTATATGCGGTCTGGGCTGTGAGTTAATAAATGCTGCAACATTCCAAGCATCTTCAGTTGAAATAGAGGGATGGTGGTAGGTAGTGGTACCAAAGGGCATGTTTGGTAAAATAAAGCCAGCTAAACTACTAATCCTATACATACCTGCACCATCATTATAGCTATGTTCACCCCATAAAGGCGGATAGGTATAACCGGTTCCATCCATATTCAGCAAGCCCAGTCCGTTGGGGCCATGGCAACTTTGGCAATGTGTTGTAAAAACTAATTTGCCAAGTGCAGGATCAGCAGGTTTGTCCATCATTTTTATTTTCATAATTCCTGTTCCGGCAGGTTTGCTGCCTTTCGGAACATCCTTGCCTAACCATTCCATATAAGCCACTATTGCTTTCATTTCGTGTGAATTAGAGTCTAAAGAATGGCCATTCATACTTCGTTCAAAACAATCATTCACCCTTGCACTAATACTTTGCCATCCGTTATTGCGTGCCCTGTATTCCGGATAATTAGCTGCTACTTTTCCAAAGTTATTACCATATGGTAAAGTTCCTGCTTGTAAATGGCAATTCTGGCAATTCATTCCATTGGTTATTTGAGCCAAGGTACCTTTTGGGCCCAAATAGTAACTGGTATTGGTAATTAAATTATAACCATATAAAATCAAATCGCCTTCTGGTGTACCAACGGGTATCTGCGATTTTGATTTTCCAATCCATACTTCGGGTTGGGCATCTTCTTTTAAAAGTTCCTGAATATTTTTTTCTTCTTTGCTGCGCTCCATATAAAATTCAGTGCCCTTTATGCCTATAACAATAATAACTACCAGTATTAATAAAATGATAAATCCGTTTTTTCGCATAGGTTAATATATATTCATTTATAAAGCAAAGTTATTGCCATTGCTGCTGTGTCGTTTATCATATCCCTTTATGTTCAATAACTTTAAATTATTACTATGCCGGTTTACTAGATTTTTGTTTATACTGAATCAGGTTGCTTAATCATTTCAATATGATCTATGCCATCTTCATCATAAACAGGACTGCTTTGTACAAAACCAAATGATTCATAAAATTTTTTAAGATAGAGTTGTGCGCCAATTTGTATGGGAGCTTTTCCAAATAAATTATAACAAGCTTGTATAGATTCATGCATAAGTATTCTGCCAATATTTTTTTTTCTAAAACCTGGCGATGTTACCACTCTGCCAATACTCATGTAGGGATACACTTTTTGTGGTGGAATTAAACGAGTATATGCTACCAGGTCTTCACCAATGAATGCCATGTTGTGATAACTGAACTGGTCTTTATTATCCATGTCTAAGAAAACACAGTTTTGTTCTACTACAAATACTTCGCTTCTTAATCGCAGTAATGCATATAATTCAGTCGGAGTTAAGTTTTCAAAAGTTTTCAATTCCCATCGTAAGTTTAAATTATTGGCTTGCATATTGTAATAAATTAATTAGGCATTATTTTTTGTAAAAATTGAATGGATTTTGAATAAGTGTCAATAAGATTATTTCCTGTCCAACCATGTCCGGCTCCTTGGTATTGTATGTATTCATGATATACATTTAAATTGTTTAAACGATTATTTAAACTATCACTTTGACTGATTGGCACTACATCATCTGCCGTTCCATGAAATATAATGGTAGGAGGGATTTGGGTGTTCGTTGCAAAAAATAACGGACTGGCACTTGTGTATGATGCGGGATTGGTAACCGGTGTTCCATTTAAAAATATACTTAATAATGATGGATAATAGGGATTGGGTGCATTATAATATAATGCAGCTAAATCTGTTGGTCCAAATAAATCAATAACAGCTTTAATATTATTATTAATGGTATAACCCAGCAACAGTGCTAATTGTGCGCCTGCACTGGCACCAAAAGCTGCAACTTGCTTCTTGTTAAAAACATATTTATTGCTTTGTTGCAAAATGAATTGGTAAGCTTGTTGCACATCATTTAACTGAGTAGGCCATAAGTCAGTGCCTTGAATGGAAGCTAATCTATAATTAATGTTGGCTATTACATAATTGGGTAAGCTTGTTTTAAGTGTTGTAATAGCGGTGTCAAAATCTGCTTTATCGCCGCTGGTCCATGCACCACCATGAATTAGGAGTAACAGTTTAGTATGTATGGTGTCTCTTCCTGCCGGCAAATAAATATCCATTGTTTGTAAAGAGTTATTGCCATACGCTACATTCAAGATGTTTTGTTCCTGCAAAGTATTATTTGGCAGTACATTTTTTTTGTTACAACTAACTATGAATATTGTAAGTGTAACAAAAAAAAGATAACAGATACGTTTTAACAATAGCATGCAGTTATTTTTGTTTAAAGTTAACTAAAACCTGAATGTTAATAACTGTATGTTCTATTGTGTTGGCAGCTGTTATCTTTTAAACGCTGAAAAGCTGTTTAAGTTAGTTTATCTTCCGGCAATACCGGGAACAACAGGCAAACTTTCATTGCCATCTTCACCTACAGATTGTACAGCAAAAAAGTAGTTGTCTTTTGAGTAGGGTAAGTCGGCTTTCGTATCAGTTGTAAAAATTTTCTTTTGCCAGAAAGCACTTGTTGTTTCTCGCATTAAAATATAGTATCCTTTCACTTTTCCGGTTGCCGGCTTATCCCAATACAAATTGGTATAATTGCTCAGTTTTTTTACTTCTACAGTTACATTTTGTGGCATAGCCGGTGCTTTAGCCAAGTTGGCCAAATTACTAAGATTAACTGCTGTATTTTTTCTTAAATATTCAAAGTCCATAAACTCCGGTAAATCGCCGTATTGAATGCCATTTTCTTTACGTACATCTTGGTGTTGATGGTAATAGTTTTCATTCATTTCCGTAATTCTTACAGCCGCAAATCCGTTTTCAACATAAGGTAAATGATCGCCACCACGCAAAAAGCGATCGTTCCTGTATATCATTACTACTTGAATATTATCTACATAACGTTCGCCAATTTCTTTTACATAACGAGCTAACTGACGTGCCTTGCCGTCGTTTTCCAAGCCTAATGCACGAATACGTTTTGCTTGTTTCTCAGTTTCATAAGCCGGTAAGCCTTCACTAAATACGCGAAGGCGGGTATTGTCAATAATATTAGTTTCATTACTATTATTACTTCCCATAATATCATTATTCAACACTGCTTCAATATCCCATCCTTCTTTTTTGGCTTTATTAGCCATATAATAGGCACCTAATAAGCCTTGTTCCTCACCACTTACTGTAACAAATATGATAGTTGCCGGAAAAGCATGTTTGCTCATTACTCTTGCGCATTCAATTACTGCAGCCGAACCACTTCCATCATCGTTGGCGCCGGGGGCGTCATTTACTCTGTCCATAACGTTGGTGCGCATATTATCTAAGTGTCCGCTAATTAAAAAAATGCGATGGTCGTTGGGGTCAGTTCCTTTTAAAGTAGCTACCACATTTCCTAAAATAATGGTGCTATCAACACGTTTACCATCGGGATGGTAGGTTACCGTATCAATAAAAGCCGTCATTCTACCATTGCTATTGGCTGCAAATTCATTAAACTTTTGAAGTACCCATTTTCTTGCAGCACCAATACCTCTTTTCGGATTGGTTTGCGTACTTAATGTATTGCGAGTACCGAAATTAACCATGGTGTTAATGTAACTGCGCAATGAATCGGCCGATACTTCTTTTACCATTGATGCAATTTCCGGATCGCGATCAATAATAGTTTGGCCATAGCCAACTGAACTACAAAGTGCAGTAACCAATACTGCTGTAAAAATTTTTCTCATGGCAATAGTTTAAGGTTTAAAGATAAAACAAAGCAACATTGTTTGATTAATAACCGTATTTGTTTTTCCAACGGACTTGTAAAAATTTTCTTATTTCCACTTCACGGGCATTATTACCCGGCTGATACAATGTGGTTCCCGATATAGCCGTGGGTAAGTATTCCTGCTCAACAAAATTTAAAGGATATTGATGAGGGTATTGATATTCTTTACCATAATCCAAGTTTTTCATTAAGCGGGTGGGCGCATTACGTAAGTGCAAGGGCACAGGTAAATCGCCGGTAGTTTGCACCAGCTGCTGTGCATTATTTATGGCCTCATAGGCGGCATTACTTTTGGGTGAACCGGCAAGGTAAGTGGCGCATTGACTTAAAATTATGCGACTTTCCGGATAACCAATTTTATTTACCGCATCGAACGTAGCATTGGCTAATAATAACGCATTGGGATTTGCGTTGCCAATATCTTCACTGGCAAAAATAATCATGCGGCGTGCAATAAATGATACATCTTCTCCGCCTTCAATCATTCTGGCTAACCAATACACAGCAGCATTGGGATCGCTGCCGCGCATGCTTTTAATAAAGGCAGAAATAATATCATAATGTTGTTCACCGCCTTTATCGTACAAAGCCGTTTTCTGTTGTGCAATAGCGGTTACCATTTCATTGGTAATGGTAATGTTTTTTTCTTTAGAAGAAAGCACTACCAATTCAAACAGGTTTAATAATTTTCTGGCATCGCCGCCGGAAAATTGCAGTAAGGCATCCGTTTGTTGCAACCGAATATGGTATTGCTTCAAAATATCATCTTTCTCCAAGGCATTTTGTAAAAGCTGCAATAAATCTTCATTCTGTAAAGGTTTTAGAATATATACCTGGCAACGACTTAGTAATGCAGCATTTACCTCAAATGAAGGATTTTCGGTTGTGGCACCAATTAAGGTAATAATGCCTTGTTCAACTGCTGCCAGCAATGCATCCTGCTGGCTTTTATTAAAGCGATGAATTTCGTCGATAAACAACAATGCACGCTTGGTTTTCCTAGCAGTATCAATTACTTCTCTTACTTCTTTAACGCCACTGCTAATAGCACTTAATTGAAAAAAAGGTACTTGAAGTGTTTGTGCAATAATTTGTGCCAAGGTTGTTTTCCCAACACCGGGTGGTCCCCAAAGTATCATTGAAGGAATATAACCTTGTTGTAAGGATTTATTCAATATACTGTTATCGCCGGTAAGGTGTTGCTGGCCATATAAGTCGTGCAATGTTTTGGGGCGCATTCTTTCCGCCAATGGAGGCATGTTATTCATACCTGAAAAGTAAAAAATTTTAGCCTGTAATTATCTAAAATTATTTACTGAAAAGTACACTGTATTTTTTTAATAAACGGAAGGTAATTAAAACATGAATGAAAAGAATAATTGAGAACGGCAATAAAATAATTAATGAACTACGCATAGCCATTAATAACTCCTGCGATGAATAACTGGATGGTAAGCCCGCCGGCCTTGCGCTATTCAACATTTCAATGAATTGGTTATACATAGCTTTATTGCTCATTAGGTATAAAATTGAAATGCAACTTATAATAGCCAAAGCGGCAAAAATTATAGCAATAACTGCATTCACTTTTATCCAATCTTTTAGACCTGGTTTACAAAAGGTATTTTTTAGAATACCTTTAAACAAAAAGAAGGCCGAAGTGAAAATATAAATTACTACACAAGCAAGAATGACTGCACTTAGCATAACTGCGGGATTGCCAAAACCGGCGAAGATAGATAATACACTATCTAACCCAAATAGTGCTGCAAATGGTAATAATACAATTGTAAATATCCTATAAATGTTTAATGTCATAATTTGTTGGCAACTATTTATTTATGAGTTATTGCAAGTTTAATTTTATTTGTAATTCTTGCATTTGTTTTTCATCAATTGGGCCCGGTGCATCTAACATTACATCGCGGCCACTATTGTTTTTAGGGAAGGCAATAAAGTCGCGAATACTTTCACTGCCGCCTAAAATGGCACAAAGTCTGTCAAAACCAAAAGCCAATCCGCCGTGTGGTGGGGCACCATATTCAAAAGCTCCCAATAAAAAGCCAAATTTTTGTTGTTGTTCTTCCTTACTCATACCTAAGGCTTGGAACATTTTTTCTTGCAGATTTCTTTGATAAATTCTTATTGAGCCTCCGCCAATTTCGTTACCGTTGAGTACCATATCGTATGCGTTGGCTTTAATATTAGCGTAGGGATGTTCTAAATATTTTTCAGGATTGGTAATAACCGGTGAATGCTGAATCATGGTTTGAATATCCTGAGGTTTAGGCGAAGTAAAAGGATGGTGACGTGCTACCCAACGATTTTCTTCTGCATCATATTCAAATAAAGGAAAATCGAGTACCCACAATAATTTAAATTCATCTTTTTTACGCAAACCCAATCTGTTAGCCATTTCTAAGCGAAGTTCACTAATAGCTTTGCGGGTTTTTTCTTCAGTTCCTGCTAAAATTACAATTAAGTCGCCGGGCTTTGCATTTGCTGCAAGTGCAATGGCTTTAAGTTTTTCTTCAGTGTAAAATTTATCAACACTACTTTTTAAAGTACCGTCGGTATTGTATTTAATGAATACCAAACCTTTCATGCCTATTTGTGGCCGCTTAACCCATTCAGTTAATTCATCGGTTTGTTTGCGGGTATATTCGCTGCAACCCGGAATTGCTAATGCTATGACAGTTTCTGCCTCTTCAAACACTTGGAATCCGGCACCCTGTACTAAGTGCGCTAAATTAGTTTTTGTTGGAAAAGTGTGTGCAGGGAATTTAATGTTACATAATTGCATATTGAAACGAATGTCGGGCTTGTCATTACCATATTGCCACATGGCTTCTTCCCACGACATGCGTTGTACAGGTTCATTATAGTTAATGTTTTTTACTTCTTTGAAAATGAATTTCACCAATCCCTCAAACATATTTAGAATGTCTTCTTGCTCAACAAAACTCATTTCACAATCTATTTGTGTAAACTCGGGTTGGCGATCGGCACGTAAATCTTCATCTCTAAAACATTTTACTATTTGATAGTAGCGGTCGTAACCACTTACCATCAATAATTGTTTAAAAGTTTGGGGACTTTGCGGTAAAGCATAAAATTGTCCTGGATTCATTCGGCTTGGAACAACAAAGTCGCGGGCACCCTCGGGAGTTGATTTAATTAAAAACGGTGTTTCAATATCTAAAAATCCGTTTTGGTGTAAATAGTTACGCGTAGCACGGCCTACTTCGTATCTTAATATTAAATTCTTTTTTACTGCATTTCTTCGCAAATCTAAAAAGCGATATTTCATTCTTAAATCATCGCCGCCATCGGTATCATCTTGAATGGTAAATGGCGGAACAGCCGATTTATTTAAGATGGTAAAACTTGTAACCAGTATTTCTATATCACCGGTGGCTAATTGTGGATTTTTATTGCTTCTTTCTTGCACGGTTCCTGTAGCTTGAATAACATACTCGCGGCCTAAAGGATTGGCCTCAAGTGCTTCATTCAAATTTTCGTTAAACAACAATTGTGTTATTCCATAGCGATCCCTAATATCAACGAAGGTAATGCTGCCAAATTTTCTAACTGTTTGTACCCATCCGGCCAAAGTAACTGTTTGTTGTACATGCTGAATGTTTAATTCGCCACAGGTATGCGTTCTGAACATATATTTTAAATTATATTAATATATTTTGTAAAATTGTTTGGTTGTAAACTTTTTGGTTTGCAATGCTCGGTAATGAACAAGGCGTTGCAGTGTGCGACGCAACGATGCTGAATACTTGTACAAATGCCGGTAACATAACTAACCAATTGGGCTGCAAATATAGCTGAATTGCATGGGATGAATGCAGTTTTATGCTGTTAAAACAGGGAATTATTGCGGCTGGTTTTTAAGGAATGTTTTACATGCTATCTAATGCATTTTTGTGCGTAGGTTTCCAATACAAATAGTAGTATGCTAAAATAATAACGCCAATGGTAAATGGAATCATGGCCAAATGCTTGAATGTAACGCCGGGGAAGGCTAAGCGATCATCAAAGTGTAGAAATTCGCTAATCATCCAATAGGAGTTGGCACTTATCCAAACCGTGATTGCTAAATTATGACATAATTCTGACATGTATTGACGAGTGCGATAGGCAATAATGATGGAAATAATTAATGTGGGAAATATCATGGCAATGCCCAGTGGACGCCAAAACATGCACCAACTTATGTCTTTAAAAAGCCAAAACACAATATGTAGGTTTTCCATTTTCCGATACTTTAATGGAATATTATATTGTTTTTCGCCCGGAAGTAATGGCACAATGTTAGCTGAATCGTTGGGAAGAGCTTGTTGCGCATTGATGGTTGGTTCTGGCACTTTGCTGAATTTTTGGATGTTTTAAAAAGCAAATAACCAGCAATATTAAATTTTTATGAACAAATTATGGCTGTAAAATTTTTTGGAATCGGTTTATGGCTGCTTCAGCTAAAATTGGATAACCATTTGTTAAATGCTGCGCTAATGCATATGCAAAATAAGGTGCTAATGAGCAGCCCTTGGTGCCAAAACCATTTAAAATACCAATTTGAGAAAAATAGGGATGCATACCTACAAATGGTCGTCGTTCCAAAGTAGCAGGCCTTTCAGATGCTATATGTTGTTGCAATTGAAAAGGCATTTTTAACCACTGTTGTAATTGCTGCATTGTTTTTTGTTGAAAGTTTTGAGTAGGCAGTGCATTGTTGTAACTCCACTCGTATGAAGAACCTGCCCACCACAAATTATTTTGCCAGGGTATTAAGCTAATGCCATGTTTATACAAGTATTGAGTGGGCAAATTGGGCAAATGCAAAATTAGTGCTTCACCTTTATTGGGTGCAAATGGAAGTTTATTAAAATAAGGTAAATGCATGGCCTGTAAACCATTGCAAAAAATTATGGCTTTTGCTTTAATATTTCTATAAGCAATGCTACTTGATGATAAAGTTAAATTTTGTAAACTAAATACTTCTGGAAGGAGTATTTGCTGCTGTTGTAGATAATTACGCCATGTGCTTAATAAGGTTTGGAGTTGAATGTGGAAGACGGGTTGAATAGTGCCAATGCCATGCGCGTATTGAAAATATTGTTGCCAATGGTTGGTGTTTGTTAATTCAGAAACATAGGTGTTGTCATCGTTAGCACGCTGTTGAAATGCTTGTTGCATTTGCTGCGTTGTATGAAAATCAATTAATTGAGTTTGTTGAATAATGGAAACGTTTAAAAGCTTTTCTAATGATTGATAGGCTTTCTGTGCAAAGGGCATTAAAGTTTCAATCATCCAGGTTGTAACAAATCGCCTGCCTGTAACGGGATTAATAACACCACTGGCTACCTGAGAGGCACTATTGGGGTTAAATTCATCTACTACAATAACGGTATTTCCTTGCTGTAGCAAATAATAGCTTAGCATGGTGCCTGCAATACCTTGTCCAACAATTACATAATCAACTTCCATTCTTCAAAAATAAAAACAGTTTTGTTATTTTATTTATGCTCTGCTACTTGTATAAGAGTAGGAGCTGCATAGCTCATTTTTTCTTCATCTTCTTGAATTGTTGCTATGCCGCCTGAAAACTGTCCGGGTGTTGTTATTATGCCGTAATATCGAATAATTTGTTCTGTAGAAGTTACGTCAACTTTATATTGAAACCCTGAATAAATGCCAGAATTAGTATGGGTTTCGATATTTGAAGCCAATCGGTATATTTTTATGCAAGAAGGAAAATTGTCCGTTAACAGGCAATTGGTAATGGTATGATTACTTTGTACACCTATTTCAATCATAACGGTATCGCCTATGTGTAATGTTTCCTTGCTTTGATAAGTTTCCCAACTATTTTCTTTACTTGGATTCTTAACAAAGAATTTTTTAGAAATTTTTATAGCTTGGTTAGTTAATTTGCTGGGAATGTTATCAACATTTTGTAAATATTGCCATTGAAAATTTCCGTACCAATCAATGTCCGATTTAGTAGGCAGGTTTAGTTGCATTTTAACAGGTGAATTTTCTAATTGTTGAATCGGTATTTCCTGAATACTATTTTCCCTAAACGCAAAGGCGGTATTGTTAATGTTGGCAGTAATGTTGAATGGATTATTAGCAACAAAGCCTAACAGGGAAGCGCCGGTAATAACAGTTGAAAAACGGTCAACTGAAGTTGATTTTAAAAAATTATTACTAATGTATTGCAGATATGTATTTATAAAAGTTGTTGAAAATAGTGCCGGATTTTTTTGTATTAATTGTAAGATGTATGCATGGGTTAATGTATTAGTCTCGCCAAAGTTAGTTTTGGTAATTAAGTGCTTAATAATGGTCTTGAAAACTACACCGGTATCATTACATTGTTGTAAAGTTACAGCCAATAAGGCTTGTTCAGGTAAGCTTAAGTTAGAAGCTTTTTGCTTTAAGAATTGCAGTTGTAAAGAGTCGGTATTGCTAAATTTAGTAACAAATTGAAAAGTTGCTTTGCTAAATAAGCAGTATAAACTAGTAAAAGTATTTGTGGCGCTTGGATTGCTAAACTGTTGATTTAGCCCATTAATACCGGGTTGTATTAAATTAGTAATGCTTTGTTGTATGTTATGATGATGATGGTTTAATGAGTAACTGCACGCTAATAAATACAAAATTTTTGCGTTTAAAAGGGTAGTGGTTGCATTGTTGTCTTTATAAAAACTGCCATTGGGTTGTTGTAATAGTCTTAGTTCACGCAAATAGTAGTCCGTTAATGGGTGTTGTATGTTTTTTTGTATAGTATCAAAATGCCCCAAATTAGTAACTGAAAATTGTGACTCTTGTTTTTTCTCTGTTGTAATGCTGCTAATGAATGTTTCTTTTCGATTTAATAAACTGCCGGCTAATATTTGTAGGGCTTTGTCAATCGGTTGTTCACGGTTACTACTTATTAATTCTTTTAGCCTTTTTTGTATGGCATAATAAGGAATTCTATTAAGACCAATTGCGAGTGCAATGGGTGAAATGCTTTCATTAGAAATTTGCAACAATGAATCTAAATTGGCGGTATAATTATTTTTTTGTTGAAAATTATACAGCAATGTTTGCTGAATGAATGCTCTATTGGTATACACGGGTAAAATTGTTGCAGTGCTATCAGTATATTGGTTGTATTTTATGAAAAGTGTACTCTTTACAGTGTTGTAAAAACTATAAGGAACTTGTATGGGGAAATGGACTAAAACACTATCATTGGCCGGTACAGTAAAGTATTGAACAGGAAAGCTATTGGTAAACCAGCCATCTACACTGGTGCCGGATAAATAGTTGGTAATTTGTAATTGTGTTTGTCCTGTAAGTTCAATATTACTTGTATTTTTAATTTTTCCTACAATAAATACTTTATCGCCTTCTCTTAAAAATTCCGGCGTTAATAAACTTATCTTAATTTTTGGGTCTTCTGAATGCCATTTAAAAAACGGATAGGCATATGAGGCAGTGATATTCAACATTCCAATCAATAGAAGAAATAATAGTCTGTACATGGAACAATATTAGTGAAAAAGAAATTGTTGGGGGTAGTACAAAAAAAATCCCGCCGATAGGGCGGGATATATGTGAGAAAATTTAAACTTATTTTTTCAATGCTGCGGCCATGGTTTTACCAATATCGGCAGGGCTTGCAACAACATGAATACCACAGTCGCTCATAATTTTCATTTTAGCTGCTGCAGTATCTTCCGCACCACCAATAATAGCGCCGGCGTGTCCCATTCTACGACCTGCCGGTGCAGTTTGTCCGGCAATAAATCCCACCACAGGTTTCTTGGCATTGTCTTTAATCCAACGAGCAGCATCAGCTTCCATACTGCCACCAATTTCACCAATCATTACAATCCCTTCAGTTTCGGGGTCATTCATTAGTAATTTTACTGCTTCAACAGTAGGTGTTCCAATAATTGGGTCGCCACCAATACCAATTGCAGTACTAATACCCAAACCTGCTTTTACAATTTGATCCGCAGCTTCATATGTTAAGGTACCCGATTTGGAAACAATACCTATTTTGCCGGGTTTAAAAATAAAGCCGGGCATAATACCAATTTTCGCTTCGCCGGCAGTAATTACACCGGGGCAGTTGGGTCCAATTAAACGAGTTTTTGAACCTTGTAAGTAATTTTTCACTTTCACCATATCCTGCACCGGAATACCTTCAGTTATGCAAATTACCAATTCAATGCCTGCTTCAGCAGCTTCCATTATTGCATCGGCAGCAAAGGCAGGGGGAACAAAAATTATGCTAACATTGGCTTGGGTAGCTTTTACCGCATCAGCCACGGTATTAAATACAGGTTTATCCAAGTGAGTAGTACCACCTTTATTCGGTGTTACACCGCCCACTACATTTGTACCATATTCTATCATTTGTGTGGCATGAAAAGTGCCTTCCGTTCCTGTGAAGCCTTGTACCAAAACTCTGGAACTTTTATTAACTAATACAGACATAATAAAAAATTGAGATTAATAAGATTTGCAAAAATAAAGAAATCTTACCCAATGCCTGCATTACTAATTTATTTTAAAATGCTATAGAAATTTTTAATGTTGTATTTAAGTTGTTTCATTTGCTTTGTTATGAATTAAAATTGCTTTTCCTACATTTGCAGTCTTATTTTATTCTCTTTTAAAATTTTTTATAATGGCAACAACAGCAGATATTAGTCGTGGCTTAATCATTAAATTAGATGGCAGTCTTTATAGTGTAATTGATTTCGGCGAAAACAAAACCGCTAGAGCTGCAGCAAAAGTTTGGGCTAAGTTAAAGGGTGTAGATAATAACCGCACTATTGAGAAAACATGGAATAGTGGTGAAACAATTCATCCGGTAAGGGTTGAAAAAAAAGCATTTCAATATTTGTATAAAGACGAGAGCGGCTTTAACTTAATGAATAATGAAACTTTTGAACAAATTACTTTAGGTGAGGAAATGATTGATGCGCCTCAATTTTTAAAAGAAGGTTCTGAAGTGTTTGTTTTCATTAATACAGAAACTGAAATGCCTATTGGTGCAGAATTGCCGGAAAAAATTGTAGTAAAAATAACCTATTGCGAACCCGGCTTAAGGGGTGACACTGCAACCAGAGCATTAAAAACTGCAACAATTGAAACCGGAGCTACAGTGCAAGTACCATTATTTGTGGAAGAAGGTGAATTAATACGCATAAATACCAAATCTGGTGATTATATTGAACGAGTGAAAGAATAGATTGACATTTTTTATAAAGTAGCTTCGCAAATTGCGAGGCTATTTTTATTCTATAAGTTTTTTTTATTGTGGTCATAAATATTTCAAATTCCAAAAAATGCCTTAATTTGAACAAAAATTGCCTATTTTGCCCCACTTTTCATACCTAAATCCCCTTTTTTAAGTAAAAAACACATCAATATGGACTTAAAACAAATTCACGAATTAATTAAGATTATTAATAAAAGCAACATCGGAGAAATAAGTATTGAAGACAAAGACGGAAAAGTTACCATTAAACAAAAAGAAGAACAAGTAATTAATGTGGCTCCTCCACAACAAGTATATAATGTAGCTCCACCCGTTGCAAATATCCCTCAACAAGCACCAGCAGCACCAGCTCCCAGCACTCCTGCTGCACCGCCAGCTCCAAAATCTGATGAAAGTAAGCTGTTAACCATTAAAAGTCCAATGATTGGTACTTTTTATAGAAAAGCAGCTCCAGGTAAGCCCAATTTTGTTGAAGTAGGTAGCGAAGTTGAAACAGGTACTGTAGTTTGTATAATTGAAGCCATGAAACTATTTAATGAAATTGAAAGTGAGGTAAAAGGTACAATTGTAAAAGTTTTAGTGGAAGATAGTACACCGGTTGAATATGATCAGCCTCTGTTTTTAGTACAGCCCAGTTAAATATTATTCCTGTTTTAATGAAATTTCAAAGGGGATAGATAGCTGAAGCATCTCGTTGTTTGGCTATTCTTTGTAAATGACCGTATAGCAAACTTTAAATTATTTGTTTTATCAATTGTACAATTTTAAACAATGTTCAAAAAAATATTAATTGCTAACAGGGGTGAAATTGCTTTAAGAGTTATTAGAACCTGTAGGGAAATGGGTATAAAAACGGTAGCCGTTTATTCAACTGCCGATAAAGACAGCCTTCATGTGCGTTTTGCTGATGAAGCAGTTTGTATTGGAAAACCCGCTAGTTCCGAATCTTATTTAAACATACCCCATATAATGGCGGCTGCTGAAATTACCAATGCGGATGCCATACATCCCGGTTATGGTTTTTTGGCAGAGAATGCTAAGTTCTCACAAATCTGTGCTGACCACGGTATAAAGTTTATTGGCCCTACACCCGACATGATTAATGCAATGGGTGATAAAATTACCGCCAAAGAAACCATGATTAAAGCTGGTGTCCCGGTTGTTCCCGGTAGTGGTGGTTTATTAGAAAGTATTGAACAGGCTAAATCACTAGCTAAAGAAATTGGTTATCCTGTAATATTAAAAGCTACGGCTGGTGGCGGTGGAAAGGGTATGCGTATTGTTTGGGAAGAAGGTGAAATGGAGCGTGCCTACAATACTGCAAAAGCTGAAGCCGGTGCTGCTTTTAAAAATGATGGGGTGTACATGGAAAAGTTTGTAGAAGAACCTCGGCATATTGAAATTCAAGTTGCTGGCGACCAATACGGAACAGTTTGCCATTTAAGTGAGCGCGATTGTTCTATTCAAAGGCGTCACCAAAAATTGGTTGAAGAATCTCCCTCGCCTTTTATGACTCCCGAATTGCGGGAAGCTATGGGTGCAGCTGCTATTAAAGCTGCTTCAGCCATTAATTATGAAAGTGTTGGTACCATTGAATTTTTGGTTGATAAACACCGCAATTTTTACTTCATGGAAATGAATACGCGTATTCAAGTAGAACACTGCGTAACCGAGGAAGTAATTAACCATGATTTAATTAAAGAACAAATAAAAATTGCTCTAGGCGAACGCATTTCCGGACGGAATTATTTCCCTCAAATGCATGCTATTGAATGTAGAATTAATGCAGAAGATCCCTATAACGATTTTAGACCTTCACCCGGTAAAATAACTACTCTGCATACCCCAGGTGGGCATGGTGTAAGGGTTGATAGTCATGTTTATGCCGGATATGTTATTCCGCCATTCTATGATTCTATGATTGGAAAATTAATTACTGTAGCACAAACCCGCGAAGAGGCTATTGATACCATGTATCGTGCCTTAAGCGAATATGTAATTGAAGGTGTTAAAACAACTATTCCTTTTCATTTACAACTAATGAAAAATGAAGATTTCAGAAGTGGTAATTTCACTACTAAATTCTTAGATACCTTTAAGATGCAATAGTATTCCAATTAGTAATACATCATTATAAAAATAAACCCTCCAATACAAGGAGGGTTTATTACATTAGAACATATCTAAAACAAGCGAGGGTAAGTTTTAATGAAGGGGTAAAAACTATTGTTGACCACGATTTTGCATTCTTTGTTTGCGCTGCTGTTCATAAAAATCTTCTACTTTCTGTGCCAATGCTTTATCGTTGTTTAAAGCCGAAGTCCAACGTTTCATTCTTAAGTCATTTAATTCTTTCATTTTACTCATTCTCTCATCAGGGCTTAAATCGCGCATACCACGCATCTGTTGCATCATATCCATGTTTATGGAAACTATAGAATCCATTTGCACATCTGTTAAATTCAGATTTGAAGATTTAAGTTGTTCAATTTGTCGTGCCTTCATTTGGGCAGGGTCAAAGCCACCACGCTGTGCCATGGTTTTTCCTGCAAAGCCAATGGTGAAAATAATTAATGCAATAAAAATTTTTTTCATACAAATGCTGTTTTGTTTATTGAATAATATGTTTCATTAGTGACATTAAAGCTACAAAGGGGTTTATTGTTGTTAGTTAATTTTCGGTGAAACGAGAAAAAAGTGGGTTGAATATTATTTGATTTTGAACATCCGATTATAGAGGGTTTAGTTATGGCGAAAAAAAACTGCGTTCCTTTAAGGGAAACGCAGCTTTTTTAATAAACGCAGTACTTATTATCGCAAGAATAATAATTCTCTGTATTTAGGTAAACTCCAGTGTTCATCATCTACCAAAGCTTCTAATTTATCAACATGGTATCTAATAACATCAAAATACATTTCTTTAACCTGTGTGCAATAGGCTATTGCTTTTGTTCTTGTATTTTCAATATTGTTAGCAATTTTTCTGGCTTCAACCAACGCATGTACTTTTTCGTATACAATTTGTAAGTGCTCACTCACTTTATTCAAAATTTCTAATTGCGTTTTGTATTGACTTTCAGGTAAGCCTGCTGCTTTTAAGCCATTAATATTTTGCGAAAGTTCGTTTTGATATTTAATGGCAGTAGGAATAATATGGTTTAAGGCCAAATCGCCCATAATTCTAGCTTCAATTTGTACCTTTTTGATATATTTTTCCAATTCAATTTCGTGGCGGGCTTCTAATTCAGCTACTGAAAATACATTATTTTTTTCAAATAAGTTTTTAGCTTTACTTGTTACCATTGCATCTAATGCTAATGGAGTAGTTGGTACGTTAGGTAAACCTCTGCGTTCTGCTTCATGATGCCATGCTTCGCTGTAACCATCCCCTTCAAATAATACATTTTTACTTTCAACAATATATTTTTGAATGGTTTGCATAATTGCAATTTCTTTTTTATCGCCTTTTTCAATTAAAGCATCTACATCTTTTTTAAATTGTTGGAGTGTTTCAGCCATAATTACATTAAGTACAGTCATCGGATTAGCACAATTTGCTGAAGAACCTACAGCTCTAAATTCAAATTTGTTTCCGGTAAATGCAAATGGTGAGGTACGGTTTCTATCGGTATTATCCAACATTAACTCAGGAATAGAACGATGTATGTCTAATTTAAGAATGGCTTCATCCTGTTCATCAAATTTATCGCTTACCCTTGTTTCTATTTCATTTAACACCTTAGCTAAATATTGGCCAACAAATACAGAGATGATGGCCGGTGGCGCTTCATTTGCACCTAAGCGATGGTCGTTACCTGCTGAAGCAATAGAAGCACGAAGTAAATCGGCATAATCATGAACCGCTTTAATAGTATTAACAAAAAATGTTAAGAACATTAAATTGGTTTTAGGTGTTTTGCCTGGCGATAACAAGTTTACACCTGTATCGGTAGCCATGCTCCAGTTATTGTGCTTACCATTTCCATTAATACCCGCAAATGGTTTTTCGTGTATCAGTACTTTTAACTTGTGACGGCGAGCAACACGATCCATTACATCCATTAATAAAGCATTGTGGTCAACTGCAACACTTACTTCTTCAAAAATGGGTGCTACTTCAAATTGTGAGGGTGCCACTTCATTATGGCGTGTTTTTAAAGGAATACCAAGTTTATAGCATTCATTTTCAAAATCGCGCATAAAGTGGTAAACTCTTTCAGGAATTGATCCGAAATAATGGTCTTCTAATTGTTGCCCTTTTGCAGGTGCAGCGCCAAATACTGTACGTCCACATTGAACTAAATCGGGTCTTGCATTCGCCAAGCGCTCATCTATAATGAAATATTCTTGTTCCCAGCCCAAAGTAGCAGTTACTTTAGTAACATTCTTATCAAAATAATTACAAACTTCAACAGCAGCTTTATTCAATGCTTCTAATGCTTTTAATAAAGGTGCTTTATAGTCTAATGATTCTCCGGTATATGAAACAAAAATGGTTGGAATACAAAGGGTTTTTCCGGAACCAATTTCAATAATAAATGCAGGTGATGAGGGATCCCAGGCAGTATAACCTCTTGCTTCAAAAGTTGCCCTTAATCCGCCGCTGGGGAAAGAAGATGCATCGGGTTCTTGCTGAATTAATGCATCACCGTCAAATTGCTCTAAGGCTGTTCCATCACTTTTAATAGTAAAAAAACTGTCATGCTTTTCGGCAGTAGTACCTGTAAGTGGTTGAAACCAGTGTGTAAAGTGTGTTACTCCTTTACTTTCAGCCCATGCACGCATTCCATTTGCAATTGAACCGGCAACAGCCCGGTCAATTTTTTTTCCGCCTTTAATGCTAGCTATTAGACTTTTGTAGGCTTCATCACTTAAATATTCTCTGGCTGTTTTTAATGTAAAAACGTTCTCGCCAAAAATGGCCGAAATTTTACGGCTACTTACCTCAACATCACTTGGTTGGTTTGATAAGTCGTTAATTGCCTGAAATCGTAATGACATATTTTTTGAATTTTGAGCTACAAAATAAACGCATTTTTCTAAAAAAAATCAAAATATTTTCCGTTTCGTTCAAAAAAAATGTCGTTTTTTATTCATTTTATAAACATATAATTAATTGTAATGCAATTATATATTGAATAAAATCTAATGCTTTTTAGCTTAATTTGCATTGGTTTAGTGTGTAATTCCGGGTTATTTTATGGGGTTTAATAAATGTGATAAGCCATTTAATTTAATCTCATACATGGTAGCTAATAAAATACCTAGCTTGCCTTTTGGAAAACCCTTTCGTGCAAACCATTCTAAATAGGGCATAGGTAAATTGCAGATTAAAACATCTTTATACTTACCAAATGGCATTTTTACACGAACTAAGTCATTTAAAATCGAAGGATCGCCTATTTCCATTCTGCTTCATTTTATTAAATACATCGTAAATGTATTTAATTAAGTGGTAATTGTGTTGTTTACATTTTATTGTTTCACAGCGATTTTTTCTATAATTACAATAATTTGAATTTGTGTGCGTTATATGCTGAAATACAAATATTTTTTTAATAGCATATTTTTTATTACATATTCATTTTGCTTTTGTTTTAATGTGTCTTTGGCTTTATTCTCCCTTTATTCTATGAAGAACCATCTATACTGTGTAGTTAGGAGTGTTTTTTAATGATTGATAGAAACTTTATTTAAAAACTGAATTCATATAAATATTTGATGATAATGCTAACATTCAGATAAACTTAAAACTGGTTTTATGCTATTGTACTTTCGCCCATGGTTTAAAAAAGAGCAATTCTGTAAGAAAATACGGTTTGCTAAATTAGTTTTATCTATTACTGAACGAATCATTCAACAGAAATATGAAGGCCAGGTGGGAAAAGTTGCCGATGCTACTGAAAGCATTATTTGGAATTACAGCATGCTGAAAAGCAGGTATATGTATAAAGTTTATTGGGTTGATGTTGCCCCTTGCAGTAGTAATGAACGTTACTTAAAAAAATTAGTGCCATATATAGCAGATGAATTAAATTCCTACTTGTCTGATGATGAATTAGTTGAGCAATTCAGTAGAGTTGCCTCCTAATTTCTTTAACTTTTGGCGTGGTTTTTGCTCATTTTCGACATCAAATTTGGTAAAGTTTTTTTGTTTGAATTAAAATAAATAGTATATTAGACAAATTATATACTAATTTTTTTAATTACAACTTTATCCAAATCCATCTGTAAAACCAAAAGTTATGTTATTTGTAAAACCATGGTTCCGTCAACGGCCATATTCCCCCAAAATTAAACTGGCCAGTTTAGTAGTTAGGCTTTCTGAAAAGCTAATTCAGCAAAAAATTGATATTACTAAAAATGGGCTTTCTTCTGAAGCAGAAAGTTTTGTTTGGAGTTATACCATGCTAAAAAGCAGGTATATGAACAAAATGTTTTGGATGGATGCCATTTCCGGCAAAAGCAGTAATGAACGTTATTTGCATCAATTAGTGCCACTTCTTTCTGAAGAGTTAAGAAGTGAGGTCGATGATGTAGAATTAATGGAAGTGTATGAACAAATAGCTTCCGCTGCAGTATAACCTGTTTCTATATTTTTGTTACTTTTTTATCACCGGCATGCTTCATTGGTCGGCTTCCATTGCTTTGCATTACCTTTGCACCATAATTAGGTAAATCAACTCTCATATTCTTTACAATTAATGCAATGGAAATAACCGTTACAACTGCCCAACAACTTCGATTAACTGAAGAAGAATTTGAATTAATTCAACAAAAACTTTCTCGTACACCCAATTTTACTGAGCTATGTTGTTTCAGTGCCATGTGGAGTGAGCATTGTAGTTATAAAAACTCTATTAAGTGGTTAAAAACATTGCCACGAGAAGGAGGCAGAATGCTGGTAGCCGCAGGCGAAGAAAATGCGGGTTTAATGGATATGGGTAATGGTTACGGCGTTGTATTTAAAATTGAAAGTCATAATCATCCTTCTGCAATTGAGCCTTTTCAAGGTGCAGCAACGGGAGTTGGCGGTATTCAACGCGATATTTTTACTATGGGTGCAAGGCCCATTGCTTCCTTAAATAGTTTACGATTCGGCAATTTAAACGATGCAAAAACCCAACGATTACTAAAAGGAGTTGTAAAAGGTATTGGCCACTATGGTAACTGTTTTGGAGTTCCTACCGTGGCGGGTGAAGTTTATTTTGAAGATTGCTATCATACCAATCCATTGGTGAATGCCATGAGTGTTGGTATTGTGAAAGCCAATAAGATGGTAAGTGCAACAGCAAAAGGCATTGGTAATCCGGTGTTTTATGTAGGAAGTGCTACCGGGAAAGATGGAATTGGTGGCGCCAGTTTTGCTAGTGCTAATATTACCGAGGAAAGTGTGGAAGAATTGCCAGCTGTGCAAGTGGGTGACCCTTTTCAAGAAAAAAAATTATTAGAAGCCTGTTTGGAAGTAATTGAAACAGGTGCCGTAGTGGGTATGCAGGATATGGGTGCAGCCGGCATTATTTGCTCAACCGCCGAAATGAGTGCGAAAGGTGGTGTTGGTATGCGTATTGATTTGGATAAAGTGCCTACGCGCCAACAAAACATGAAAGCCTGGGAATTATTATTAAGCGAAAGCCAGGAGAGAATGTTGTTGGTAGTTGAAAAGGGCCGTGAAGCGGAGGTAATTGCAGTTTTTGAAAAATGGGATTTAAGTGCCAGTAATATTGGTGAAGTGACCAATGATGGTTTATTGCATTTCTATCACCATGGTAATTTGGAAGCAGTTATCCCTGCAGAATCATTGGTGTTGGGCGGGGGAGCTCCTCAATACGACCGTGAATATAAAAAACCTGCTTACTTATCAAATATTGAAAATTTTGACATCAATATTATCAAAGATATTACCGACTTGCAATCAACAGCCCAAGCTTTAATTCAAATTCCCAACATAGCCAGCAAAAAATGGGTGGCCGAACAGTATGATAGCATGGTTGGCACTGCCAATGCAAGTACCAATGCGCCTAGCGATGCAGCTGTTGTTCTAGCCAAAGGAACCGGTAAGGCACTGGCTATGACGGTTGATTGCAATAGTAAGTACGTTTTTGCCAATCCTTATGTTGGTTGTTCCATTGCTGTAGCTGAGGCTGCTCGCAATATTGTGTGTTCCGGCGGTGAGCCATTGGGTGTAACCAATTGCTTAAACTTTGGCAACCCTTATGATCCTGAGGTTTATTATCAATTTGTTGAAGCCATCAAAGGCATGGGCGATGCATGTAGGGCTTTTAATACACCTGTTACAGGTGGTAATGTTAGTTTTTATAATCAAAATCCCGATGGCCCTGTATATCCTACACCTACTATTGGTATGGTTGGTATAATTGATGATTTTAAAAATAGAATGACACTCGATTTCAAAAATGTTGATGATGTTATTGTATTGGTTGGTCATCAAGTAAATGATATCGGTTCATCAGAATATTTGCATAAAATAAGAAAGCAATATTTCTCTCCTGCACCTTATTATAATTTGGAAGAAGAATTAAGGATGCAGCGTTTTCTGTTACAATTAATTAAAAATCATGCTATTTTAAGTGCTCACGATATTAGTGAGGGCGGTTTGATTATTACATTAATGGAGAAAGGATTTAATCGCTCATTAGGATTTGAGGTTTCTAAAACCGAATTTGAACATTTGCGTAATGATGCCTTTTGGATGGGCGAAGCACAAGGCCGCGCCGTAATTAGCTGTTCAGCTATTCAATGGCCCGGTATTCAACAATTAGCCAATGAATTAAACGTACCGGTTTACAAAATAGGGAAAGTAACAAGTAATGCTGTTACTGTAAATAATGAAAACTGGGGTAGCATTAACGCGTGGAAAGAGTTATATGAAAATGCAATTGGAAAATTAATACAATAATGGCAAATAATATTGTAAAAAAAAATCAAGAAATAATTATTGTAACCGGTGCAGCCGGTTTCATAGCATCATGCCTTGTGCAACAACTTAATAATGCAGGAATTGCAAATATTGTTTTGGTTGATGATTTTGGAGTGGAACAAAAAAGAAAGAATTGGGAATCAAAACAATTTTTAACTACTGTTGAAAGGTTGAGTTTATTTGATTGGTTGGCAGAAGTTCAACCCAAAGTAAACATGTTTTTGCATATAGGCGCACGTACCGATACTACCGAATTTAATTATGCCGTTCACGAAACTTTGAATGTGCAATATTCACAAGATGTTTGGGAATATTGTACCGTCAATTCAGTGCCGTTAATTTATGCTTCTTCGGCTGCTACTTACGGTGATGGGCTTTTAGGCTATAATGATGATCATGCTATTGTTTCTAAACTACAACCACTCAATCCCTATGGTGTTAGCAAAAATGAATTTGATAAATGGGCTTTAGAGCAAGCTTTTACGAAGCATCAGCAACCGCCATATTGGGCCGGTTTAAAATTTTTCAATGTTTACGGACCTAATGAATATCATAAAGGAAGAATGGCCAGTGTAATTTTTCACTCTTTTAACCAAATAAAAAGTCAAGGTTTTGTGAAATTGTTTAAAAGTCATAAGCCCGAATATAAAGATGGAGAACAATTGCGTGACTTTATATATGTGAAAGATGTAATTGCAGTAATTAGTTGGATGATGCTAAATATGCTTTCCGGTAAATGGTTGGCTGCTAATAATGGATTGTATAATTTAGGAACCGGAAAGGCACGATCATTTTACGATTTAGCGAAAGCAACATTTGCGGCTATTAACCAAAGCCCAAATATTCAGTTTATTGATATGCCTACTGACATACGTGATAAATATCAATACTTTACTGAAGCCAATATGCAAAAACTTAAACAGGCAGGTTATAATCAGCCTTTTTATAGCTTAGAGGAAGGTGTAGATGATTATGTACGCAACTATTTGGTAAATGGGAAGTATTTTTAGGCAAGGAATGATATCTTGAGTTCATTACTATAATTATTTTATAAGCAAAAATTAATATGCACGCATCATTTAAGATTGCCATTATAGGCGGAGGAAATTTAGGTACTGCCATTGCAGAAGGTTTGCTAACCAGTGGTTTTGTTATTCCCAATAATCTTTGCATAACTAAACGAAATGTAGATACATTAAAATCTTTTCAACAAAAAGGTGTTACTGTATTGGCTGATAATGTGCAAGCCGTTCAATGGGCTGATTATATAATTTTTGCAATAAAACCTTTTCAAATGCACGATGTGTTGCAACAATTGCAACCACATTTATTGCCTAATAAGCATGTGTTAATTAGCGTTGCTACCGGAGTTTGGATAAAAGATATTCAGGAAGTAATAGGTAATCAGTTTGCATTGTTTAGGGCAATGCCCAATACTGCAATTGCAATACAACAAAGTTTAACCTGTATTAGCAATTATAATGCTTCACCGCAACAAACTGCCTTTGTCACTGATTTATTCAACAAACTGGGAAAAACTGTTTTTATTGAAGAAAAATTGATGGATGCTGCCACTGTTTTGGGTGCATGTGGCACTGCTTATGCTATGCGTTATATTCGAGCCAACATTCAAGGTGGAATTGAAATAGGGTTTAGTGCATCAGTTGCATCACTCATTGCAGCACAAACTGTTAAGGGTGCTGCTGAATTGTTATTGCAAAATAATACGCATCCTGAACAAGAAATTGATAAGGTAACAACACCTAAAGGGTGTACGATTGCAGGTTTAAATGAAATGGAGCATCAAGGTTTCAGTTCATCATTAATTAAAGGTATTGTAACCAGTTATAAAAAAATTTTGGATGATATGTAAAACTATTTGTTATTGTACCATATTGCATGGGCAACATAACAAAATCTTCTTAAACATTTTTAAGAAAGTATTGTCTATTAATAAAATTTTCCTGTTTGAGTAGAAAGTATCCATATATCATTTTAATATTATTATTTTTATTTATAGGTAGTCTTGGATATGCACAAACTACTTTTAATTCAAGTGCGGCAGTGCAATCAGTATATAAGGGAGTTGATAGTTCTTTGGAACGTGATTTGGTTGATGTAACCCATAAACTGTTCCGGAAAAAAAATAAGATTGATTCTACTCAAGTTCGCCAACCTCATAAATATAATTTAGCTATTGTGCCTGCTATAGGCTATACTTTGCAAACAGGTTTTGCTGGAATTTTAAGTGCTAATGTGGGTTATTTCAATAATGGCTCTAGCAAAATTTCCAGTATTACAACAAGTGTAACCTATTCTCAATACCAACAAACAATTGTGCCATTGGTAATTGATATATGGACCAAGAATGATAAATTCAATATTGTTTCTGATAATCGATTCATTGATTATCCATCCAGCATATACGGTTTAGGTGGAAGAACTGATCCCAATAAAGGACATACAATTGATTTTATAGGGTTGAAACTGCACGAAAGTGTACTAATGTCAGTAGGTAAAAATATTTATGCAGGCATAGGTTACTATTATGATCAGTTTTGGAATATTCGTGCTTTAAACCCTGCTACACGCCGAATTAATACAATAATTACAAAAGAATTGGGTTACGATGAAACCGCCTCTGGACCTGTGGTTAAATTTTTGTATGATAATCGTGAAAATCAAATCAATCCTAGTCAAGGATTATATGCTAATGTTGTATTAAGGAATAGTTTTACTTTTTTGGACGGAGATCAAAATTTTCAATCACTTTTAGTTGATGTAAGAAAGTATTTGCCTTTTCCGCATAAATATTCTAAAAATACACTGGCATTATGGAGTTACAACTGGTTAACAGTTGCAGGCACACCACCATATTTGTTATTGCCAAGTACAGGTTGGGATGATCAATATAATACCGGTAGGGGATATATTCAAGGACGTTTTCGTGGGAAAAATATGGTTTACTTAGAAGGGGAATATCGTTACCGTATAACCCGTAATGGTTTAATTGGTGGTGTAGTGTTTGCCAATGTTGAAAATTTTTCCGGTGATCTTTCACAACAATACAACACGCTTTTGCCGGGCTATGGTTTGGGTGTGCGTGTTAAATTAAATAAACATTCAGGCACTAATCTTTGTGTTGATTATGGCTTCGGTAAAAACGGCTCCGGTGGCTTTTATGTGAACATTGGTGAAGTATTTTAATTGCGCTAACTTTGCAGCGGTTCTCAATTACTTAATAGTTGTTTAATCTAATGCCTTATTAAGCAATGTTTTGTTAAGTATAACAATGGTTCATTACCTTACCCTTTAACTGTAACCTTATGAAATATTTTATGCTGTGCTCATTAGCGGCTATGTCACTTTTCTTTTTAGCGTGTAGCAATAATTCTAGTCAGCAAAAGTCAGATGTTGATTCTTCCGCAAATAAAAAAAATGATTGGTGGAAAGAAGTGGTTGTTTACCAAATATATCCGCGCAGTTTTAAGGATAGCAATGGCGATGGTATAGGTGATTTAAAGGGTATTATTTCAAAACTAGATTATATTAAAAGTTTGGGTATTGATGTGGTTTGGTTGAACCCCATTTTTGAGTCGCCTAATAAAGATAATGGTTATGATATAAGCAACTATGAAGCTATTATGAAAGAGTTTGGTACCATGGCCGATTTTGATACTTTATTGCAGGGTATGCATGAACGTGGTATAAAATTGGTTTTGGACCTTGTAGCCAATCATAGCAGCGACCAACATCCATGGTTTATTGAGGCTAGAAAAGGTAGAAAAAATCCTTATTATGAATATTACCATTGGTGGCCTGCTGAAAAAGGCAAACCACCTTTTCGTCAGGGATTTTTTGATGTAGATGGAAGTGCATGGACATTTAATGCTGCTACTAATTCTTATTACCTCCATTATTTTAGTCAATACCAACCCGATTTAAATTGGGAAAACCCTAAAGTGCGTGAAGAGGTTTTCAATATTATGAAATTCTGGTTTAACAAAGGTATTGATGGTTTTAGAATGGACGTTATTCCTTTTATTTCAAAAGATACCAGCTTTCCGGTTATTACTCCTGAAATATTAAAAGAAAAATACAATGGTGATTGGGCACAATATTATGCCAGTGGCCCCAACTTACATACCTACTTACGCGAAATGAATGCAGAAGTGCTTAGCAAGTACAAAGACATGTCCGTTGCTGAAGGTGCCGGTGTAACATTAGCAACAGCCAATGATTTTGTTGATGCTGATCGCCATGAATTAAATATGCTTTACAATTTTGATGGTGTGAACTATGGATACTTACCCGGGAAATTTAAAACCCCTGATCCGAATGGTTATAAATTACCCGGATTTAAACAAATATATACAGAATGGGATAGCGTTTTTGCCAATAAAGGTTGGGGCACTATTTACTTAGGCAATCACGATCAACCTAGAATGGTTTCGCGTTGGGGTAATGATAGCCCTGAGTTTAGAGAGCCCTCTTCAAAAATGCTTACCACCTTTCTACTATCCATGCGGGCTACCCCTTACTATTATTTTGGTGATGAGTTAGGAATGAGTAATATTAAATTCGACAAAATTGAAGATTACCGAGATATTGAAACCATTAATATGTACAAGCAAATACAGTTAAAGGGAGGTAATTTGCAGGATTTTATGAATGCACAAAAAATTTCTGCCCGCGATAACAGCCGAACACCTTTTCAGTGGAATAACACCCTTAATGCAGGATTTACAACAGGAACACCATGGATAAAAGTAAATCCCAATTATACAACTGTAAATGTGGAAGATGAGGCTAAAGATCCCAACTCTTGCCTAAACTATTTTAAGAAAATGGTATTGCTTCGCAAAATGCATAAAGATGTGTTGGTTTATGGAAAATATCAATTGTTAGATCCTGATAATCCAAAGATTTATGCTTATACCCGTGGTGAAGGCTCAAAAAAAATGCTGGTAGTACTCAATTTTAGTAAAGATAGAGTTGGTTGGGATTTACCGCCAGGTATGCAAATAAAACCTATGCCATTAATCAATAATTATAATACGTTCATTCCCGGCAAAACATTGTCGCTAGAACCTTATCAAGCAGTTATTTTAGAATTGAAATAATATTTTAATATATCAAAAAGCCCGGATTATTGAATCCGGGCTTTTCTTTTTTGGTAAAACTTTTATTAATGTGATTTCAAAAATGCCAGTGCTTTCGCATTAGCATCTTCAGTAGCCTCTTTGTTATAAATAGGGTTAGATGGGTTTGCAAAACCATGCCCTGCATTGTATCTATAAACAGTTAGTTTTTTACCGGCGGTTTTCATATCATCTTCAAAGCGAGTTACCACTTGCGGGTTAATACCTTGGTCTTGATTAGCAAAGAAACCTATTACATCGCAATTCAATTGTTTTAAACGATCAATATTGTTTTCCGGGCGGCCATAGTACATAACACAACCTGCTGCTTGTTTGCCAGCTAATAATGCAGCTTGTAAGCTCCATCCACCACCAAAGCACCAGCCAATGGTATATATTTTTGCATTTTTGCCGGCATATCCAATGGCGCCATTCACAATAGCATCAAGGCGGTTAGCATTGGCATTACGCATGTAAACCATAGCACTATCTGGAGTAGTTGCCACTTTGCCATCATACATATCAGGTGCTAAAACGTTCACATCTCCTAATTCTGAGTATAATTTATCGGCTTCATTTTTAATATTATCATTTAATCCCCACCATTCCTGAAAAACTAAAACCCATTTATCTGTTGGCTTTTTGGCTTTAATAAAATAACCTGAAGCCATTTTGCCATCAGCAGTTTTATAATGGATGGTTTCTCCCATTGCGGTATAATTTTGTAGAATAAGAGGGTTGGGGTGTAATTTTCCAAATCCGGGCTTTGCTGCATCTAATTCGATTAATTGACGGGTTTCAGTAGTGAAACAAGTAATGTAGCATTCAGGTGTTAATGGGGCAGGTGCCTTTGTTTTAAAGGTGGCACTTAACAATAAGGCTGTTAGCATGGCTGCACCGGCTAAGTACAAAAGTTTTTTCATAAAGCTTTATTTTGGTTAAAAATTTTACATAGAGATTCATTGACTCAATCATGGATTTGTTTCATTTTCACTTCAATCCAATATTTTCAAAAAGCCATATTAAGCGCTGTACTTTAACACAAATTACAATGAACTGTTTAATTTTTGTAACGGTATTTTTCTGAGCCAAAAAAATGCATTACGTTTGTACGACCTTCAAGAGTGACTCTATTCATTTTTTTCCACTCTCTTCAGGTCTAAAAATTAAACAATATTCAGCATTCTAAGTAGTATTAGCTCAATTCAAAAAATTGTACTTATCACTATTTTGTTGATGTTATTGTATAAATGTGTGAAAAACATCCATTCATTATGGCTAAATATATATTTGTTACCGGAGGGGTAACAAGCAGTTTGGGAAAAGGAATTATAGCTGCCAGCTTGGCAAAATTGTTGCAAGCCCGTGGCTTTAGTGTTACCATACAAAAGTTTGACCCGTATATTAATGTTGATCCGGGTACATTAAACCCTTATGAACATGGCGAATGCTATGTTACAGAAGATGGTGCTGAAACCGATTTGGATTTAGGCCACTATGAACGTTTTTTAAATATTTACACCTCGCAAGCCAATAACGTAACAACAGGAAGAATTTATCAAACAGTCATCAATAAAGAACGAGCTGGCGACTTCCTGGGAAAAACGGTGCAGGTAGTTCCGCATATTACCGATGAAATAAAACGAAGAATGCTTTTATTGGGAAAAGATGGGAAGTACGATATTGTAATTACGGAAATTGGTGGAACAGTTGGCGATATAGAAAGTTTACCTTTTATTGAAACTGTGCGTCAAATTCAGTGGGAATTACCTGAGGAAGATGTAGTAGTAGTGCATTTAACGCTTATTCCTTATTTAAAAGCTGCTAAAGAGTTAAAAACCAAGCCCACACAACACAGTGTTAAAATGCTGAGTGAAACGGGTGTGCATCCCGATATAATTGTTTGTCGAACTGAAGAGCCACTGAATGATGATATAAAAAGAAAAATTGCATTATTTTGTAATGTAAAAAAAGAAGCCGTTATTGAAGCTATGGATGCGGGTTCAATTTATGAAGTACCATTATTAATGCAAAGTGAAGAATTAGATGTTATTTGTATGAATAAACTGCAAATTACTTCTAAACAAGAACCCAAATTAGATGATTGGATTTCGTATATAGACAAAATTAAATATCCTAAAGGGAAAGTTACTGTTGGTTTAATAGGCAAATACATTGAACTACAAGATGCCTATAAATCTATATTAGAAAGTTTTATCCATGCAGGTGCTGCAAATGAAGTAAAAGTACAAGTGGTAAATGTGCACAGCGAACACATTACTAAAGATAATGTAGCCGAAAAATTAGAAGGATTAGACGGATTATTGGTAGCCCCTGGTTTTGGTAGTAGGGGTATTGATGGTAAAATAATTGCAGTTCAGTATGCCCGCGAAAATAAGTTGCCATTTTTCGGAATTTGTTTGGGCATGCAAATGGCTGTTATTGAATTCGCCAGAAATGTGTTAAACATACAAGATGCCCATTCGCTAGAAATGGATCCAAACACCCCTAATCCTGTTATTAATTTAATGGAACACCAAAAACAAGTTACTTTAAAAGGTGGAACCATGCGTTTGGGTGCATACCCTTGTGCTATTAAAGAAGGTTCATTAGCATTTGAAATTTATCAACAGTCCCAAATTAGTGAAAGGCATAGGCATCGTTACGAATTTAATAATGATTATAAAGAACAATTTGAACAAAACGGTATGATTGCCAGTGGTATTAATCCCGATTCAGGTTTGGTTGAGATTATTGAAATTCCTACGCATCCATTTTTTATTGGCGTACAATATCACCCTGAATTAAAAAGTACTGTTGAAAAGCCTGCACCGTTATTTGTACATTTTATAAAAGCAGTGAAAAAATACCACGAAGCAAAAAAACAATTAAAGCTAAATTCACCTGCAGTGCAAGATGCACTAATTTAAAAGCATAATAAATATTGTTTATTCAATACAAAAGGGGGATATTAATATCCCCTTTTTTAATAAGCATTTAAATGTAGTTCTAAAAGCAAAGTGTATCTTTATAATACTTCACCATCTTCCGAAAAATTTAAATAAATGCATATGAAATTTTTATTAAGCATTTTTATGATTTGCTTTTTAACAGTGGTTGTTGCACAACCTCCTCACGGCTTACATTGGAATAAAGCCGGAAACACATTATATACGGTACAAGATAATAATATTGTTACTACAACATTTCCTTCCATGCAAACCAATGTTGTGGTGTCAGCAGCTGAGTTAACTCCTGCAGGACAATCAAAGCCACTTAATGTCCGTAATTTCTTTTTTAGTAATGATGAAAAAAAATTACTAATCTATACAAATTCAAAAAAAGTTTGGCGGTATGATACCCGTGGCGATTATTGGGTATTAAATTTGGTTACGAAGGATTTGAAACAGATAGGCAAAGGCAAACCCCCATCATCACTCATGTTTGCAAAGTTTTCGCCCGATGGTAATAAAGTGGCCTATGTATGTGAACACAATATTTATGTAGAAAACCTAAATAATAATGCCATTAAACCATTAACTACAAATGGTAATCGTTATTTAATCAATGGTACTTTCGATTGGGTTTATGAAGAAGAGTTCTTTTGTCGCGATGGCTTTCGTTGGAGTCCCGATGGTACTAAAATTGCCTATTGGCAAATTAATGCTAAGAATACCCCCAATTATTTAATGATTAATAATACCGATTCTGCTTATCCTTTTATTAAACCGGTAGAATATCCTATTGCAGGTATAGCACCTTCTCCTTTTAAAATAGGTGTTATTGATATAAGCACTGCTAAAACTAATTGGATGAATATCCCCACAGATCCTGTTTTACAATCTTATGTGCCCAGAATGGAGTGGGCCAACAATAGTGATGAAATTATATTGCAACATTTAAATCGCAAGCAAAATGTTTCCGATATTTTATTGTGTAATATAAAAACCGGTCAGCCTAAAACTATTTATCATGAAACGGACAGTGCTTGGATTGATATATTGGCTTTATGGGACGAAGATTATTCATATGGTGGTTGGGATTGGTTAAATAACGGTAAGGCATTTATGTGGGCCAGTGAACAAGATGGATGGCGACATTTGTATAGCATTAGTCGTGATGGAAAAACGGTTTCTAAAATTACAAATGGCAACTTTGATGTAATGGGCATTAGTGCGATTGATGAAAAAAATGGATATGTTTATTTCTTGGCTTCTCCTAATAACGCTACTCAAAAATATTTGTATCGTACCAAACTAAATGGAACCCAACCTGCAGAACGTATTTCACCTGCTAATCAAAATGGCTTTCATGAATATGCAGTATCGCCCAATGCGCTTTTCGCTGAACATATTTTTTCCAATCATTATACACCCTATGTTCGTGAATGGATTTCCTTACCCAATCATAATGGGTTAGATGGTAATTTGGTAAATGAAGCAATAGCAAAAGCTGATTCTGCTAGTTCAAACGTGCAATTTTTTACCATTAAAAATAGAGAAGGCATAAGCATGGATGGTTGGAAAGTAATGCCTGAGCATTTTGATTCCACAAAAAAATATCCTGTTGTATTTTATGTTTACACTGAGCCTTGGGGGCAAAATGTGAAAGATGAATATGGTATAGCATATAATTTTTTATATAATGGTAATATGGCCAAAGATGGTTATATCTACATATCTATCGATAACAGAGGTACACCTGTACCTAAAGGCAGGGAATGGCGAAAATGTATTTATCGAAAAATTGGCCGTGTAAATATTAATGATCAAGCCGATGCCGCTAAACAAATTTTACAATGGCCATTTGTAGATACTTCCCGAATTGCTGTTTGGGGTTGGAGTGGTGGTGGCTCGGCTACACAAAACCTAATGTTTCAATATCCCAACATATATAAAACAGGTATTGCAATAGCTGGGGTAGCCAGTCAGTTTACCTACGACAATATTTATCAAGAACGTTATATGGGACTTCCTCAGGAAGATAGTGCCGATTTTAAAGCAGGTTCACCTTTAACTTATGCTAAAAATTTGCAAGGCCACTTATTACTCATTCATGGTACTGGCGATGATAATGTGCATTATCAAAACATGGAATTATTAATTAACGAATTAGTGAAAGATGGTAAGCAATTCGATATGATGAGCTATCCAAATAGAACCCACAGTATTTCGGAAGGTGCTGGTACTCGGGAGCATTTAATGAATCTCTATACCCGTTATTTGAGGCAGTATTGTTCTCCGGGGGGCAGGTAGCAAATGGAATCGGCGGCTGATTTATTATACTTTCTATAATATGTATACTATTCTTGGTGTTAAATACCCCTATTTGTACTAATATTTAGGGGTTTGCAATGGTGCTTTACACTGCAAACCCTACCTTTGCCGCTCAATATTTTTTAAAATATGAATTTTGACAAGAATACCATTATTGGGTTTGGATTATTAGCCATTTTATTTTTTGGTTTCTTTTGGTACAATAACAGAGCACAGCAAGAGTTACAAAAGCAGGAAAAACATGTGCAAGATTCAATAGCTCATGTAAATGCTATGCGTGCAATAGAAAATCCACAAAACTTGCTAAAAGATTCTCTTCATCAGGACTCTTTAATGAAGCAAGCTTCTGCCGGCAATTTTACTACTGCTGCAATAGGTGTTCCAACTTTTGATACAATTGAAAATGAAGTAATGAAAGTTGTATTTACCAACAAAGGTGGTAGAATACAATCTGTAGTTTTAAAAAATTATAAAGCTTATAATGGAGAAGATGTAACATTAGGTAGTGCACATGATACTTTGGGTTATAATATCAATACGGGCAATAATAATTCTGCCAATACCAACAATCTCTTTTTCGCTGCTTCGGGCATTACCAAAAATGCTGATGGTAGCCAACAAATTGAATTTAAATTGAGCGATGCATCTGGTCAAAGCATTGTTCATCAGTTTACTGTATTGCCCAATAACTATATGGTAAATTGGAATATTTTATTACAAGGTGCCAATAGATTAGTAAGCAATAATCAATTGAATTTTACATGGATTGATCATGCGCATCAGGTTGAACGTTCTGCTCACTATGAAAGGGTAACCAGTAACTTGTGTTTTTATGAAGGTGATAATTTCGATTATATTTCTGCGAAAGCTAACCACCAGTTTGAAAAACCCATTAGTTGGTTTTCCAATGTGCAACAATTTTTTAATGTAACACTAGTTGCCAAAAATAATTTTACAGGAGGTCAAATTGAATGGAAGCGTGAATCAGAAGATACTTCGAAAATTCTGTTCAACAGCACTGCCAATTTGCAAATGAGATTACCTGCCGAGAATAGTGTAACCATACCCATGCAAATGTACTTCGGCCCCAACTCTTATGCTATTCTTAAAAAAGAAGCAAAGGGAATGGATCAAATTGTGAATTTAGGTAGAAGTTTATATGCCTTTGTAAGGCCCATCAACCTATACATCATAATGCCCGTGTTTAATTTCTTTGCAAGCTTTGTATCAAATTATGGGTGGGTAATTTTGTTACTAACCTTGTTTATACGTTTAATTACTTCCCCGCTTACCTATAGTAGTTATTTAAGTGGTGCTAAAATGAAAGTATTAAAACCGGAATTAGATGCTTTAAAACAAAAATTTGGATCCGATCAGCAAGGTTTTGCAATGGAGCAAATGAAATTATACCGTGAAGCAGGTGTAAATCCATTAGGAGGCTGTATTCCTGCATTATTACAAATTCCTATATTCTTTGCGTTATATAGTTTTTTTAATTCAAACATTGCATTACGCGGTCAAGCCTTTTTATGGAGCAAAGACCTATCATCTTATGATGTAATTGCTCGATTACCCTTCAGTTTGCCTTTCAACTTTGGCGACCATATCAGTTTGTTTACCTTAACTGCTGTATTAACCAGTTTCTTAATTTCTATTTACAATATGGCTTCAACGCCAACACAAGATAATCCGGCGTTGAAATACATGCCATATATATTCCCATTTTTCATGTTGTTTTTCTTTAATGGATTACCTTCAGCTTTAACCTGGTATTATACTGTTTCAAATACTGTTACATTAATCATTCAATTTGTTATTCAGAAGAAAATAATTGACCACCAAAAAATATTGGCAAAAATTGAGCAGAAACGTAAATCGCCAAAAGCTAAAACGAAAAGCAAATGGCAAGAGCGTTATGAGCAAATGATGGAGTCGCAGAAAAAGCTACAAGATTTGAAAGATCGTACCCAGAAGAAAAAGTAGAAGGAAAATATGATTCGAAAAAGCTGTTCTAAATTTTGGAACAGCTTTTTTTTATAATTTAATTAATTATGATAACTGTTTGAAGAGTGCATTGCTTTTTAGCTATTAACACTTATTTGCGTTGTAATTGTAGGTTTATGTTTAAATTAGCAACTGTTCTAAATTGATTTGTAGAATTAATTAAATAGATATAAATGAAATTTTTATTGATTTTATTATTTATGCCAGTTGCTTCTGCTTTTTCTCAACAACGAACGGTAGCTGAGTGTACAATTTATTATGATAATGTTACTACTGCCGGTACAGAAAAAAGCACAACAGAAGTTATACACAAAACAGTCTATATAAAAGGGAATAATAGTCGGGTAAATGTTTCAAGCCCTTCTTATCAAATTTCTACCATCATCGATCAATCAAGTGGCAAAGTAGTTGTTTTGCGAAGCTTTGGCAATAATAAATACATGACCGTATTAACCAAAACTCAGTGGGTAGAAGCTAACAAAAAATTTGATGGAATGAAATTTGTTTCTTTAAATGATACCAAAAACATTTTGGGTTATAATTGTAAAAATGCGCAATTGTTATTGAAAGATAGTTCGGTTTACAATATTTATTACACTACTGCAATCATTCCTTCAGTAAAAGATTTTGAGTATGAATTTAAAGAGGTGCCCGGTTTTGTTTTAGAATATGACGCAACAGACAATAAAGGCAATAAAATTCATTTTCTTGCTAACAAAATAAGTTTCGATCCTGTATTATTGTCAGAATTTGAAATACCTACAAAAGGTTACAGAATGATTAATTGGAAATAGGAGAAGGTGTTTTAAACTTAGGTACGTGCACCTTAAACTTATAAGGGAAAACATAGGTAGTGTTTCCGCTTTTATACTGCATTATTGAGTGAACCTCAGTACCTGAATTATAATTTTGCGCTTTTAAAATATTCATGCCATCGTATTCCAAACCTGATTTAATGAGTGAAAGTGAAAAGGTTTTATGGCTATAATGGCTTAAGTTTTTAAGGGTGTATTTACTGTTGTTTTTAGATTCATCGGTAGTGCCACTAAAAGTAAATGCAGCAACAGCACATTTAGCAAATATGATAAACACAAATGCAAATGTCAGTTTTGATATGAATCTGTTTCTAAACATCGATACAAAAGTATAACTTTTTTTACAATTTTTAACAATTATTGTTCATTAAATCCATATTAACATTTTTCTTTTCCAAAATAATGCCAAAATTGTAAAAGTTTTACCGTATATTAGATAAACCTTAAAGCTATGCGATCACCCTCTTACAACGACGATGAAAGGAACTCGCTCAAAGAATTGCTTCAGCAATACCAAAATATGAAGATGGGACGGGGAAATTCATTTTTGGAGGAAGAAGCTTTTGAAAAAATTGTTGATTATTTTGATGAAAGAGATGATTTAACTGAAGCCTTTAAAGCGGTTGAAACCGGCTTGGAAATGTACCCCTATTCCGCACATTTAATGATTAAAAAGGCTGATTTATTAATTGCCCGAAGAAAATATGCGCAATCGCTGGAATTACTGGAAAAGGCAGAATTATTCGATAGCACCGATATTAACTTATACATTTTAAAAACAGATGCTTATCTAGCTTTAGATCAACAGCCAAAAGCAGTTGAACTTTTGGAAACTGCCTTGCATTTGTTTGATGGCGAAGAAAGAATAGACTTGTTGTTTGAACTTGCTGATGTATACGATGATTACGAAGAATTTGATAAAGTTTTTGATTGCTTAAAGTTGATTTTAGAGGATGATCCTAACAATGAGGAGGCATTATACAAAATTTGTTTTTGGACAGATTTTACGGGGCGAAATGAGGAAAGTATTAAAATTCATCAAAAAATAATTGATAATTACCCCTATAATGAAATAGCCTGGTTTAACCTTGCTGCCGCTTATCAGGGGTTGAAATTATACGAAAAAGCTATTGATGCATATCAGTATGCATTGGTAATTGATGAAAAGTTTGAGTACGCTTACAGAAACATGGGCGATGCGTATTTGCGTTTACATAAATATAAGGAAGCAATAGAATCTTTGGAAAAAGTGTTGGAATTGGCTCGTCCTGAAGATGTAATTTATGAAGCAATCGGCCATTGTTATCACAAATTAGGGCACACTGCCCAAGCTCGTTTTCATTATAAAAAGGCGGTACATTTAAATGCGGAGGACAGTAAATTGCACTTTAAAATTGCCACTACCTACATGCAGGAAGGACAATGGAACAATGCTATTAAGCACTTAGAAAATGCACTTCGCTTGCAACGTAATGTTGCAGAGTACAATTTAGCAATGGGTGAATGTAAATTGCATTTACAACACTATAAAGAGGCTTTATTTTACTTTGGTTTTGTAGTGAAGCATAAGCCTAAAAAAGTAGCAGGATGGGAAGCATTAATTCGTTGCTTATACTTAGCAGGCTATTATGAAGAAGCTGCAACACATTGTTTGTTGGCTTTAAAGGCCACTGATGAAAAACCGCTTTTCATATTTTATCAGGCAGCAGCATCATTTGCGCTGAACAAAAGCAAAGAAGGCTTGGTTTATTTAGAAACAGCTATGGGAAAAGCGCCCAAGCAACTAAAAAAATTAATGGACCTAGCTCCATCATTGCTTCAAAATAGTAAAGTGATTGATATTATAGCCCGATATAAAAAAGGGAAGAAATTTTAACGATATCAGTTTTCGAAATTTTTAATTAAAGCAATTCACTTGTTTGAATTGCTTTAATTTTGCGTGCAATTTAATAAACAACCCCATGAATTTTAATTTAACTCAAATTCCTGACAGAGTACAAAAACCTCGTACCCATGGTATAACCATGGTAATGGACAAAGGACTAAGTATTAATGAAGTTGAAAACTTTTTAAGTGTTGCCGGTCCGCATGTTGATATAGTTAAGTTGGGTTTCGGAACGTCGGCAGTTACCCCTAATTTAAGAGAAAAAATTGAGGTATACCATAAACATAATATGCCTATTTATTTTGGTGGAACATTATTTGAAGCTTTTTTAATTCGCAATCAAATTGATGACTACATAGCCATTTGTAAAGATTATAACATTTCTTACATGGAGGTAAGTGATGGTTCTATTACTATACCTCATGCTGAAAAATGCGGATATATAGAGAAGCTTACTAAATATGGCAAAGTATTAAGTGAAGTGGGTAGTAAGGACGCAACTAATATTATGGCTCCTTACAAGTGGATTGAATTAATGCGTGCTGAATTATCAGCAGGTGCATCATACGTAATTGCTGAAGCACGTGAAGCTGGTAATGTGGGGATTTATCGCGATAGTGGTGAAGTAAGACAAGGATTAGTAGCCGAAATATTAACACAAATTCCTGAAGAAAAAATTTTATGGGAAGCCCCACAAAAAGCACAGCAATTATACTTTTTACAATTATTGGGATGCAACGTTAATTTGGGTAATATTGCACCTAATGAAGTAATATCATTGGAAGCAATGCGTATAGGTTTACGTGGCGATACTTTTGATTTGTACCGCAATAAATAAAATATTTAATGATGCGTATTTTCGGACTTATTGGGTTTCCTTTATCGCATTCTTTTTCAAAAAAATATTTCGACCAAAAGTTTGCATCGGAACAAATTACCGATGCAAACTTTTTTCTATATCCAATACCCAAAATTGAGGAGGTTGTAAATCTAATACAGTTAACCCCCAATTTGCAGGGTTTAGCCATTACCATTCCATACAAAAAACAAATTATTCCATATTTAAACAAAGTTAGTTCGGAAGTGCAGCAAATGCAGGCTTGTAATTGTGTGCACATTAAACAAGGTGAATTAATTGGTTACAATACAGATGTGGTTGGTTTTAAAAAATCATTGCTCCAACAACTGCAACCGCATCATAACGGTGCATTAATTTTAGGAACGGGTGGGGCAGCCGCAGCAGTTGCTTTTGTGTTCAATGAATTGAAGATTCCTTTTCAATTTGTTTCGCGTAACCCTTCATCTCAAAACAATTGTATGGCTTACAGCCAAATTACTGAGGCTTTGTTATTGCAATTCCCAATTGTAGTCAATACAACTCCGTTGGGCACTTTTCCAGATGTTAATACCTGTCCGCCAATCCCTTATGAATTTTTATCAGAAAAAAATTATTTATTTGATTTGGTGTATAACCCTGCTGAAACACTGTTCTTAAAAAAAGGTAGAGAAAAAGGCTGTGTGGTTCAAAATGGATATGATATGTTAGTGGGCCAGGCTGAAGCCAATTGGGAAATTTGGAATGCTCAATAAAATACTTAGCTCATTTTTTCTACAAACTTTGCCGGAACGGGCGACAATTTTTTTTCTTGGTAATTATAACACAACATACCGGTTTTAGCAGTGGCTGCTAGTGTTAATTCATTATTGTTTTTGATGTGTATTTTGTAATAAAGATCAAAGCCCATGGCATCAATGCCGGTGATTGCTACATCAATTTGTATAGTTTGATTGTAGTGTAATTCTTTTTTAAATTCAATAGCTGCATCACGCATAATTAAGCCAACGCCTTCAACATTTAATTCACTATAACCATAAAAAGCTAAAAAATCCATCCTTGCTTCTTGCAATAAAGCTAAAAATCGGTCATTACCAACATGTCCACCATAGTTTAAATCAGTAACGCGAATTTTCATTTCCGTTGAAAATATAAACACCTCAGGTAAAACTAATTTAATGCGTTCCATTATTAAAAGTATAAGTTTCTAAAAATGCAATCATTTTATCCAATGCTTTTTTTCTATGGCTAAATTTACTTTTTTCAAGTATATCCATTTCTGCAAAAGTATATTTACTGCCATTTGGAATAAACAATGGGTCATATCCAAATCCTTGGCTGCCTCTTGGGCTTAAAGTAATAAAGCCTTCACAAATACCCTCAAAATAATAGGTTTTACCTTCCAATATTAAACAAATAACTGTTCTAAATTGGGCAATACGATTGTTTTTATTCTGCATAGCCAACAATAACTTCTCGTTATTTTTTTGGTAGTTCTGATCTTCGCCGGCATATCTGGCACTTTTAACCCCTGGAGCTCCATTTAAACTCACTACTTCTAAACCGGTATCTTCACTAAAACAATGTTGTTGTGTTAATTGAAAAATAGTGTTTGCTTTTTGAAAGGCATTTTCTTGAAGCGTGTTAAATGGTTCTTCAATAGTTATATCAATACCGGCTTGCTTTAAACTAGTTACTGTAAACGTTTTAGGCAACACAGCTTGTATTTCTTGTACTTTATGTGCATTGTTCGTAGCAAAGATTAAAGTTGTTGTCATTTTAGCAAGTTAGTTAATGTGAAACATTGATTTTAAACCATTCCACAAATTTCTTTTGGCTTGATTGCTTTTTTGCGCATTAGCAACTAAATAATTTTCTAAAGGTTCTGCAGGGAAATATGTGCAACCATTGAATTCTTTAATTTGGTAGGCTGGTATAATAAATGGCAAGTTTATTTTCTGTAATGCTTGGGTAAAAACAATACAATATTTCGTATTCAATTTTTGTTGTAAATGCTCATAAGTAGTAGACTGATTGTGTAAATTAATAATGGCAACATCGCCCAAATTTAATTTACAAGCTGATAATATATTACTAATAAATTGTAACCATTCTTCTCTTATAATGGGCACTGTTTCATCATTCACCAAAATAGCAATTTGTTTTTCATTGTTTCCCAAATAGTTAGGGTTTGAATTTGAAGTGGCCTCCTCAACATTATTATTTTTTAAAGCGGCAGTTTCCTTTTTAGGATTTTCCTCTTTAAAACCGTTGTTTAAATTTCTATTTGGCTGTTCAATAACCACCAATGTATCTTTGTAAAGTGAAGCAATGTGGTTTGGAGGCAATTGTATTTCTTCAAATTTCATTTCCGAAAACTTTTTTTAGTTAACACTTGTTAGTTTTTTGTTTCTTTGCACCAAAAATATAAAGATATGATTAAGTCTTCAGGCTTTCCGGTAACAAAAGTTGCTGAAAGTAAATTAAACAGTTTAAGTTTAGAGAATATACCTTTTGGGAAGTACTTTTCAGATCATATGTTTATGGCTACTTACAAAAATGGAGCCTGGCAAGATCCCCAAATTTTACCTTATCAGCCTTTACATATTGAGCCTTCATTAGCCGCTTTGCATTATGGTCAAGCAATATTTGAAGGAATAAAAGCATACAAACATAATTCAGGTGAAGCTTTTATTTTTAGGCCTTACGATAACTTCAAGCGTTTTAATCTTTCCGCTGAGCGTATGTGTATGCCCGAGGTTCCTGAGTATATTTTTATGGAAGGGATGCATCAGTTATTAGCAATTGATAAAGATTGGATTCCTGCGAAAGCAGAACACTCCCTATATATTCGCCCTGTAATGTTTGCTACCGATGTTGCTTTGGGTGTTCGTCCTTCTGAAACCTATGCATTTATTATAATGCTTAGCCCAACCGGACCCTATTACGCCAAACCCATGAAAATTTATGTAGAAGAAACTTATACACGTGCTGTAAAAGGTGGGGTAGGTTTTGCTAAAAATGCAGGGAACTATGGAGGTAGTATGATGGCAGCAAAAAAAGCCAATGAGCTTGGTTACGACCAGGTATTATGGACTGATGCTATTGAACACAGATGGTTGCAAGAAGTGGGAATGATGAATGTTGTATTTATAATTAATAATAAAGCCATTACGCCCTCGTTAGAAGAAGGCACCATTTTAAATGGAGTAACACGTAATAGTGTTTTGGTGCTTTTACAAGAAATGGGGATAGCTGTAGAAGAACGAAAAATAAATATTGATGAAGTAATTGCTGCTTACAAAAATGGCACATTACAAGAAGTTTTTGGTACAGGAACAGCAGCTACTATTGCTTTAATTAAGGAGTTACGCTACAAAGACGAACAAATGTTGTTTGATACTGAAAAATGGAAAGTTGCTACTGCGGTTAAGGAGAAATTGAACCAAATCCGCTATGGTGTTGTGCCAGATGTGCATGAATGGCTTTATAAAATTTAGCTTATTTACGCATAAACGACAGGTTTTGAAATAAATTTTATCTTTTATTATTTTTCTTTTTGGAATTTACGGTAAGTGCTATTACCTTTGCCGTCCTAAAATTTAAACAACGTAGAATGCCTACTATACAACAATTAGTTAGAAAAGGCCGCGAAATTATCAGGGCTAAAAGTAAATCAAGAGCTTTAGATGCTTGTCCACAACGTCGTGGTGTTTGTACACGTGTGTATACAACAACTCCCAAAAAGCCAAACTCAGCTTTGCGTAAAGTGGCAAAAGTACGTTTAACCAATAAGGTAGAAGTAATTGCTTATATTCCAGGTGAAGGACACAATTTACAAGAGCACTCAATTGTATTAATTAGAGGTGGTCGTGTAAAAGATTTACCAGGTGTACGTTACCACATTGTAAGAGGTAGCTTGGATACTGCCGGTGTGAAAGACAGGAAAAAAAGTCGTTCTAAATACGGTACTAAAAAAGAAAAAGCAAAAAAATAATTCTGTTAAACAGCTAATTTTTATATAACATGCGTAAAGCACAAGCCAAAAAATTACCAGTTGCTCCCGATGGAAGATACAATGATATAATGGTAAGTCGTTTCATTAATAATATTATGTGGGATGGTAAAAAAAGTACTGCCATTAACATTTTTTATGATGCAATTGATAAGGTATCTAAATTAACTAATGAAGATGGTTATGAAGTTTGGAAAAAAGCTTTAGCCAACATTACTCCTTCTGTTGAGGTACGTAGTCGCAGAATTGGTGGTGCTACTTTTCAAATTCCTACTGAGGTAAGACCCGATAGAAAAATTTCTTTGAGTATTAAATGGATGGTTCGTTACAGCCGTGAAAGAAATGGTAGAACAATGGCCGATAAATTGGCTAACGAAATTATCGCAGCTAGTAAAGGTGAAGGCGGTGCATTTAAGAAAAAAGAAGATGTGCATAGAATGGCTGAAGCCAACAAGGCTTTCTCACACTTTAAAGTTTAATTTTAACTTTACTTTCTATATAAAGCTACCAATTTGTGGTAGCTTTTTTTATTGTAAAATGATTGGAACCTTATATTCATAAACCTACCTACATTTGGGAATTTTCTCACTCTACAAAATTATTTCAACAACTTACTATTAAATCTTTCATTAAAATCTTGTAGAATTACCTAAATCCCTACCTTTGCCGCCTGAAAAAAAATAAACAATCACTTTATGGCGGATTTGAAATTTCAACGCAATTTTGGTATTGCCGCTCACATCGATGCCGGTAAAACCACAACTACCGAGCGTATTTTGCGCTATACCGGTATGATACATAAAATTGGCGAAGTGCACGATGGTGCTGCCACAACTGACTGGATGGAGCAGGAGAAAGAAAGAGGTATTACCATCACATCAGCAGCTGTTAGCTGTCAATGGAACTTTCCTACCGTTTTAGGTAAAGCTACTCCAGAAACAAAAAAATATTATTTTAATATTATTGATACTCCCGGCCACGTTGATTTTACCGTTGAGGTTGAACGTTCAATGAGGGTTTTAGATGGGTTGATTGCCTTATTTTCTGCTGTTGATGGGGTAGAACCGCAATCAGAAACTGTTTGGCGTCAAGCTAACCGCTATCGTGTACCCAGAATTGGTTTTGTTAATAAAATGGACCGTTCCGGTGCCGACTTCTTAAATGTGGTAAAACAAGTAAAAGAAATGTTGGGAGCTAAAGCAGTTCCTTTACAATTACCCATTGGTTCTGAAGATAATTTTAAAGGAGTAGTTGACCTTATTAAAATGAAAGGCATTGTATGGCACGCAGAAACTGAAGGAATGACTTTCGATGAATTACCTATTCCGGAAGATATGGTTGAAGAAGTAAGCTTCTGGCGTCAAAACTTAATTGAGGCAGTTGCTGAATATGATGATCATTTAATGGAAAAATTCTTCGATGATCCTAATTCAATTACTGAAGACGAAGTACATGCTGCTATTCGTAAAGCTACCATCGATTTGAGTATTGTACCTATGATGTGTGGTTCTTCTTTCAAGAATAAAGGTGTTCAAACTGCATTAGATGCTGTATGTAGATATTTACCTTCTCCGGTTGACATTGAAGCTGTAAAAGGTATTGATCCTGATACCGGAAAAGAAATTACTCGTAAGCCCGATCCAAAAGAACCATTCTCAGCTTTGGCATTCAAAATTATGACCGATCCTTTTGTGGGCCGTTTAGCATTTTTCCGCTGTTATAGCGGTCATTTAGATGCCGGTAGTTACGTATTAAATGTACGTAGCGGTAAAAAAGAAAGGATTAGCCGTATTATGAAAATGTTTGCTAATAAGCAAAATCCAATTGACTTTATTGAAGCCGGTGATATTGGTGCAGCTGTTGGCTTTAAAGAAATTAAAACAGGTGATACCTTAACAGATGAAGATCATCCAATTGTTTTGGAAAACATGTTTATTCCAGAACCGGTAATTGCCATTGCAATTGAGCCTAAAACACAGGCTGATGTTGACAAAATGGGTATTGCCATATCAAAATTGGTAGAAGAAGATCCTACATTAAGAGTAAATACCGATGAAGATACTGGACAAACCATTTTACGTGGTATGGGCGAATTGCATTTGGAAATCATTTTAGATCGTATGCGCCGTGAGTTTAAGGTAGAAGTAAATCAAGGTGCTCCTCAGGTAGCTTATAAAGAAGCCTTCCAAGCAACCTATCAACATCGCGAGGTATTGAAAAAGCAAACAGGTGGTCGTGGTAAATTCGCCGACATTCAATTTGAAATTGGCCCTGCCGATGAAGAATGGTTAAAAGAAAATGAAGGCAAGAACTTCCAGTTCGTGAACGATATTTTTGGTGGATCTATTCCTCGTGAATTCGTTCCTGCTATTCAAAAAGGATTTGAAACCGCAATGGGTACCGGTGTATTGGCAGGATATCCGGTAAATAATATGAAGATTCGTGTATTTGATGGTAGCTACCACGATGTAGACTCTGACTCTATGTCGTTTGAATTGTGTGCTAAATCAGGTTTCAGAGAAGCTGCTAAAAAAGCCAAACCCGTATTACTTGAGCCTATTATGAAAGTGGAAGTTTTAACTCCAGACCAATACATGGGTGATGTAACCGGTGACTTAAACCGTAGAAGAGGTATGTTAGAAGGAATGGATAGCAGAAATAACCTACAAGTAATTAAAGCAAAAGTACCTTTAAGTGAAATGTTTGGTTATGTAACGCAATTACGTTCATTATCTTCAGGTCGTGCTACTTCTACAATGGAATTCTCTCATTACTCTCCGGCACCCAATAACATTGCCGAAGAAGTAATTGCCAAAAACAAAGGCAGAGTGAAAGTAGAAGAATAACTAAAATTAATTACCAAATAGTACTTAATACAGACCGGCTAAATGATTGGCCGGTCTTTTTTTATTAGTATAGAGGAGGCGGTAGAAAAAATTTAAAAAAAAATTTAAAAAAAATCTTTTTTTCCTTGCCTATTCCAATTGCTCCCCCTACCTTTGCAACCCAATCGGAAATTTGGGTAAAGATTATGTCTCAAAGAATCAGAATAAAATTACAATCTTACGATCACAACTTGGTAGATAAATCTGCTGAGAAAATTGTGAAAACAGTTCGTAGTACTGGTGCCGTTGTAACCGGACCTATTCCTTTGCCTACGCATAAAAGAATATTCACTGTATTGCGTTCGCCACACGTGAATAAAAAGAGTAGAGAACAATTTCAGTTATGTACGCATAAGCGCTTACTGGATATCTACACATCTTCATCAAGAACTGTAGATGCTTTGAGTAAATTGGATTTACCTTCCGGTGTAGAAGTAGAAATTAAGGCCTAACCGCTAATAAGTTGCCATCTCCCAATCTGAACAAGAAAAAGGAGCTCTGGTGTTTGAATAAAAATTTTGACATATAAACAGGCCCTTCGAGGTTTGTTTACTTCCGGTACTTCCATCGTCTTTAAAACTACAAGTTTTAAAGAACACTATAACCACAAGATGGTAAAAGGGAAAAGGTCGGCAGCAAACAGGGATTGAATTTTGCAGTTTTGCAAAATGTCCGTTACACCTTCGCGGGGCAAAAACCGCAAAACATGAAAGGTATTATTGGAAAAAAAATTGGAATGACCAGCATTTTTGCCCAAGATGGTAAACAAGTTGCTTGTACCATTATTGAGGCAGGTCCTTGTGTGGTTACACAAGTTAAAACAAAAGATGCAGATGGCTATGAAGCTCTGCAATTAGGTTTTGAAGACAAGAAAGAAAAGCATTCAACAAAATCCGAGCTTAATCACTACTCAAAAGCTCAAACAGCTCCAAAGCGTTTCGTTAAAGAATTCCGCAATTATAATATTGAAAAGGCTTTAGGCGAAACTATTACACTCGATATATTTTCAGAAGGCGAAACTGTTGAAGTAGTTGGTACTACTAAAGGAAAAGGTTTCCAGGGTGTTGTAAAACGCCATGGTTTTGGTGGTGTGGGTGAAGCGTCACACGGCCAGCACGACCGTTCAAGAGCACCCGGTTCTATTGGTGGTTCTTCCTATCCTTCAAGAGTATTTAAAGGCATGAGAATGGCCGGCCGTATGGGTAACGATCGCGTTAAAATGAAAGGATTGAAAGTTGTAAAAATATTCCCTGAGAAGAATTATATCTTAATTAGTGGATCAGTGCCAGGGCACAACGGTTCAATTGTTTACATCCAAAAGTAATCACCTTTAATTCACACAAATCATGCAATTAGAAATTTTAAATATAAAAGGCGAAAAAACAGGTAAAACGGTTGAATTACCCGAAGATATTTTTGGTATTGAACCGAATGACCATGTTATTTATTTAGCCGTAAAACAATATTTAGCTGCTCAACGTCAAGGTACACACAAGGTTAAAACTCGTGCTGAAGTACATGGTGCAAGCCGCAAATTACACAAGCAAAAAGGTACCGGAGGTTCTCGTAAAGGAAACATTCGTAACCCTTTATATAAAGGTGGTGGTACTATTTTTGGACCTAAACCACATGGCTACGACTTTAAACTAAACCGTAAAGTAAAAGATTTGGCTAAAATTTCAGCCTTAAGCCATAAAGCAAAAGACAATGCTATTTTAGTTGTAGAAGATGTTACTATTGACACTCCAAAAACTAAACAAGTAGTGAACATGATGCAGGCTTTACAACTTGCCAATAAAAAAGCAATTATTGTAACTCCTGATTATGATGATAACTTATTCTTAAGCACCAGAAATATTCCCAATATTGCTACCACTTTATTGGCTGATATTAATACTTATGAAATTATGAATGCAGATGTTTTAGTATTGACTGAACAAGCAGCTAAAATCTTTGCTGACAACGAAGTAGCTGAAGCTTAAAATTTAAAACCGTTTCAAAAGCAATAAAATGAAACCAACCGATATTTTAATAAAGCCTATTTTATCTGAAAAAGCCAATGCTAAGCAAGAAAGCTTGCGCCAGTATGCTTTTAAGGTAGCACGTTCTGCTAATAAATTGCAAATTAAAAATGCAATTGAAACCTTTTACGGAATAACAGTAGTAAACGTAAATACTATGGTAGTGCCCGGAAAAAATAAAACACGCTACACTAAAGCAGGTTTTATTCAGGGTAAAAAATCAGCTTATAAAAAAGCATTGGTTACCATAGCAGAAGGTGAAACAATAGATTTATACGCAAACATTTAATTAGTATTATTATAGTTGCGAAGCTGAAAAATTCGCATTTAAATTAAACAAACAATGGCATTAAAAAAGTTCAAACCAATTACAGCCGGCACCCGTTGGAGAATTGGCAATGCCTATGCTGAAATTACAACTGATAAGCCAGAAAAAAGCTTATTAGAGCCCCTGAAAAAAACAGGTGGTCGTAATGCTCAGGGTCGCAGATCAATGCGTTACATAGGTGGTGGCCATAAAAGGCATTATCGTATTATTGATTTTAAACGCAATAAGCACAATATTGAAGCAACTGTTGTTTCAATTGAATACGATCCAAACCGTACAGCTTTTATTGCTTTATTGGAGTATGCTGATGGCGAAAAGCGTTACATATTAGCACCACAAGGTTTACAAGTTGGTACTAAAGTAATTGCCGGTGATGATGTTGCACCTGAAATAGGTAATGCACTTCAAATGAAGCACATGCCTTTAGGTACTAATATTCACAACATTGAAATGCAGCCTGGTCAGGGTGGAAAATTAGCACGCAGTGCTGGTGCTTCAGCTCAATTGGCTAACAAGGAAGAAAAGTACGCTGTATTAAAAATGCCTTCTGGTGAATTAAGAAAAGTATTGATTAATTGTTACGCAACCGTTGGTGTTGTTTCAAACAGCGATCATAATTTACAAACTGCCGGTAAAGCAGGTGTAAATCGTTGGAAGGGTATTCGCCCACGTGTACGTGGTGTTGCTATGAACCCTGTTGATCACCCAATGGGTGGTGGTGAAGGTAAAGCATCCGGAGGCCATCCACGCAGCAGAACTGGTAAATACGCCAAAGGTGAAAAAACCAGAACTAAAGGAAAAGCCAGCGACAAACTGATTATTCAAAGAAGAGATGGTAAAAAACTTACCAAGTAACAATATTTAGATAAACGCTATAAATCGTAAATCCAAATGGGTCGTTCGATTAAAAAAGGTCCTTATGTTGATGTTAAGCTTAATGAAAAAGTAAGCGCTATTAACGAAGGCAAGAATAAAAAAGGAGTTATAAAAACCTGGAGCCGTCGCAGTACAATTACTCCCGACTTTGTAGGGCATACATTTGCTGTACACAATGGTAACAAGTTTATACCTGTATATGTAACTGAGTTTATGGTAGGTCATAAGTTAGGCGAATTTGCCCCTACTCGTAACTTCAGAGGACATGCCGGTCAAAAAAAGTAAATTAATTCAGGGTAAAACTGAATAACAGGTTTACCGAATGATAGAAATTAAAAAAAAATGGAAGCAGTAGCTAAACTAAAAAATTATCCCACAGGACCCATGAAAATGCGGTTATTAGCCGATGTGATCCGTGGAATGGAAGTTGAAAAGGCTTTGGCTATATTAGAATTTCACCCTCAGCACAATGCTACACCGTTGGCAAAGTTGTTGAAGAGTGCCATTAATAATTGGGAACAAAAAAATAATGGAGCCAGTGCTGCCGATAGTGGCCTTATTGTAAAAACAATTTTTGTTGATGGTGGTCGCACTTTAAAAAGAATGCGTCCGGCACCACAAGGTCGTGGATACAGAGTAAGAAAACGCAGCAATCATGTAACAATCATTGTAGATTCTAAAAACTAATTGAAACCATATTATGGGTCAGAAAGCAAATCCAATTGGTAACAGGTTAGGTATCATCCGCGGATGGGAAAGTAACTGGTATGGCAATAAAAAAGACTTTGCAACCAAGTTAATTGAGGATCAAAAAATCCGTACTTACCTGAATGCCCGTATTAACAAAGGTGGTATAGCAAAAATAGTTATTGAACGTACACTTGGTAAACTAATCGTTACCATACATACTTCAAAACCTGGTATTATCATCGGTAAGGGCGGTGGCGAAGTTGATAGTATAAAAGAAGAATTGAAGAAATTAACCGGTAAAGATGATGTTCAGATTAACATCCTTGAAATTCGTCGTCCGGAATTAGATGCTACCATTGTAGGTGATACTATTGCTCGTCAAATAGAAAATCGTATCAATTACAAGCGTGCCATTAAAATGGCTATTGCATCAACTTTACGTATGGGTGCCGAAGGTATTAAAATTAGAGTAAGTGGTCGTTTAGGTGGCGCTGAAATTGCCCGTAGCGAAGAGTTTAAGCAAGGTCGTGTTCCATTGCATACTTTAAGAATGGATATTGATTATGCTAGCGTATTTGCTCAAACCGTATATGGTAAAATTGGTATTAAGGTTTGGATTTGTAAAGGCGAGGTTTTAGGTAAACGCGATTTGAACCCCAACTTTGTTGGTGGTAAAAATGACCTGAGTGATAGAAGGGAAAGAGCAGGTTCAGGTGGCGATGATAGACGTGGTGGTAACCGTGGTGGTGGACGTGGAAATGAAGGTAGATCACCTAGAAGAGGACAGAATTAAAATAGGTATTAGCCGCACTAGCTATACTTTTTTTGAATACCATATAGCCTTGGCTATATAAAAAAAGCAAACAAATGTTACAGCCAAAAAGAAGTAAACATAGAAAACAACAAAAAGGTCGCATTCGTAAAGTTGCTAAAAGAGGTACTGCAATAGCTTTTGGTTCATACGCCTTAAAAGCTTTGGAACCTGTTTGGTTAACCAATAGGCAAATTGAAGCAGCCAGACAAAGTATGACACGTGCTATGAAACGTGAAGGAAATGTTTGGATTAGGGTATTCCCCGATAAAATTATTACCCGTAAGCCTTTAGAGGTAAGGATGGGTAAAGGTAAGGGTAACCCTGAATTTTGGGCTGCTGTTGTTGAGCCAGGTCGTATAATTTTTGAATGTGATGGTGTAAGTGAAACTGTTGCAAGAGAAGCTTTACACTTAGCCGCTCAGAAATTACCAATTGCAACCAAATTTATTGTAAGAAGAGATTTGCAAGCTTAAACAAACTATTAATATTATTTGCAATGGCAAAAAAAATTGATTTTAATAAAAGCCTAAGGGAAATGACCGAAACCGAAATTAAGGCAAGAATTGAGGAAGATACCTTAAGGTTAAAAAAATTAGAATTTGCACACGCAATTTCTCCATTGGAAAATCCAATGAGTATTCGTGAGTTAAGAAAAGATATTGCTCGTTTAAAAACAGCATTACATACAAAAGCTACGGCTAAATAACCAATAAATTGCTAACAATGGTTGAAAGAAATTTGCGTAAAACAAGAATTGGTGTTGTAACCAGCAATAAAATGGCTAAAACCATTACTGTTGCAGTTGAAAGAAAAGTGCAACACCCTATTTATGGAAAGTTCGTGAAAAAAACTACGAAATTCCATGCACATGATGAAAAAAATGAGTGCACAATAGGCGATATTGTAAAAATTATGGAAACTCGTCCGCTTAGTAAAACAAAGCGTTGGAGACTAGTTGAGGTAATTGAAAAAGCTAAATAAATTATTATTGAGATAGCCTGCCAAAAGCAGCCTGTTAACTATCAAATTATTAAACAATGATTCAGCAAGAAAGCAGATTAAATGTAGCTGACAATAGCGGTGCCAAAGAAGTACTTTGCATTAAAGTACTGGGTAATAGTGGCCAGGATTATGCAAAAATTGGCGATAAAATTGTTGTTACTGTTAAAGACGCCATTCCTGCAGGTGGAATTAAAAAAGGCACGGTATCTAAAGCAGTAATAGTGCGTACTAAAAATAAGTTACGCAGAAAAGATGGCTCATATATTCGTTTCGACGATAACGCTGTTGTTTTATTAAACAATGCCGATGAACCACGTGGTACCCGTATTTTTGGACCGGTTGCCCGTGAATTAAGAGATAAAGGGTATATGAAAATAATTTCACTGGCCCCTGAAGTTTTATAAAAATGCTGCCTTGCGTTACTGCCGTACAAGTGTGCGACGCAACTAAAGCTGAATATAAATTTAAAAGCTGGTAACAAAAAAATAACTAACCATACAAGGTTATAAAAGGGTAAACACCATGAATAAAAGATTTGAACCCAAATTTAACATTAAAAAAGGCGACACAGTAGTTGTTATTGCCGGAGAAGATAAGGACTTAAAAAAACCTAGAAAGGTATTAGAAGTTCTGATTGATGAAGCACGTGTTGTAGTTGAAGGGGTAAACATTGTTACAAAACATACTAAACCCAATGCACAAAACACAAAGGGTGGTATTGTTAAAATAGAAGCACCTATACACATTAGCAATGTTATGTTGTGGGATGCTAAAACCGGAGCGCCTACTAAAGTAAAAAGAAGTAGAGACAATGGTAAATTAATTAGAATATCAAAAAAATCTGGGGAGGTTATTAAATAATGAGCACAACTAAATATACTCCGAGAATGGCGTCAAAATATCGCCAGGAAGTAATGCCAGCTTTAATGAAAAAGTTTGCTTACAAAAGTGTTATGCAAACTCCTAAAATTGAAAAAATTTGTATTAACCGCGGTGTAAACGGCGCTGTAACTGACAAAAAATTAGTTGATGTAGCTGTTGCCGAGTTGGAACAAATTACCGGTCAGAAAGCTGTACCTACTTATTCTAAAAAAGATATTTCGAATTTTAAATTGCGTAAAGGAATGCCCATTGGTGCTAAAGTAACTTTGCGTGGTGATAAAATGTACGAGTTTTTAGACCGTTTAATTTCAGTTGCTTTACCTCGTGTACGCGATTTTAAAGGTATTAGTGATAAAGCATTTGATGGCCGTGGTAATTATACTTTAGGTGTTACTGAACAAATCATTTTCCCTGAAATTGATATTGACAAAGTAAATAAAATTACCGGTTTCGATATTACTATCGTAACTACTGCTCAATCAAATGAAGAGGCATATGAATTACTAAAAGAAATGGGTATGCCTTTTAAAAGCGCTAAAAAAGATAATAATTAAACATTAAGTGAGTATTGACTACTCATTGTATTAATAATAAGAAACATTATGTCAAAAAAATCAATCATAGCCCGCGAAGCAAAAAGAGAAGCATTGGTGGCTAAGTATGCCGAAAAACGTGCCGCTTTAAAAGCCGCAGGTGATTATGCTGCTTTAGATTTAATTCCTAAAAATGCTTCCCCTGTTCGATTGAAAAATCGTTGCCAATTAACCGGTAGACCTCGTGGTTACATGCGTTATTTTGGAATTTCAAGGGTAGTATTTCGTGATATGGCATTGAATGGTAAAATACCAGGTGTTAAAAAAGCCAGTTGGTAATTTTTTAATCCCATTTCATAAACAACATTTAGAACCGTATTTAATTTATATACAATGGTAACTGATCCTATTGCAGACTTTTTAACCAGGATTCGTAATGCTCAAATGGCCGGGCATAGAATCGTAGAAATTCCTGCTTCAAATTTAAAAAAGCGGATGACTGAGATTTTATATGAACAAGGTTATATTTTGAAGTATAAATTTGAAGATAATACCAAGCAAGGTATTATTAAAATAGCTTTGAAATACGACCCCACCAGCAAACAACCTGCTATTCGTTCTTTAGAGCGCGTTAGTCGCCCGGGTTTACGCCAATATGCAAAGCCCTCTGAAATGAAAAGGGTAATTAATGGCTTAGGTATTGCTATTATCAGTACTTCAAAAGGAGTATTGACTGATAAGCAAGCCAAAGCTCAGAATGTGGGTGGTGAAGTATTATGTTACGTTTATTAATTAAATTTTTAAGTTAGATAATTAAGCCTTTTAGTCGGGGCTGAACACAACTTAAAATCATCATAAATAAAAGAAAAACGACTATGTCACGAATTGGAAAGAAACCAGTACAAGTACCTAAAGGTGTAACCATTACAGTTGGTAATGATAATGTAATTACTGTAAAAGGTCCTAAAGGTGAATTAACACAAGCTATTGATAGAGATATCATTGTAACTGTGTCTGATGGCACCGTTAATTTATCTCGCCCTACAGATCAGATACGCCATCGTGCAATGCATGGCTTATACCGTTCGTTAGTAGCTAACATGATTAAAGGTGTTACTGAAGGATTTAAAAAAGATTTGGAATTGGTTGGGGTAGGTTTTAAAGCTTCAAACCAAGGAAATACATTAGACCTTTCATTAGGTTATTCTCACAACATTATTTTTGAAGTACCTAAAGAATTAAAAGTTGCTACAGCAACTGAAAAAGGTAAAAATCCTACCATTACTTTGGAGAGCATTGATAAACAATTATTAGGTCAAGTAGCTGCTAAAATTCGCAGTTTACGTAAACCTGAGCCATATAAAGGAAAAGGTGTTAAATACTCTGATGAGATTATTAGAAGAAAAGCGGGTAAAGCTGCTGGTAAATAACCATTAACAAATGTAACTTCCGGCAGAATCGGAAGATTAAAAGATAAAAGCAATGAATAGTAAACTTGTTCAAAGACAAAAAATCAGGTACCGTATCCGTAAAAAGGTATCAGGTACTGCTACTAAACCCCGTTTAGCGATTTTTAGAAGCAACGCTGACATTTATGCACAATTAATTGATGATGTTAACGGAGTAACATTAGCTGCAGCTTCATCTCGTGATAAACAAATATTAGCACATAAAGTAACTAAAGTTGAGAAAGCTAAACTGGTAGGTAACGCTATTGCTCAAAAAGCAACTGCATTAGGTATTACAACTTGTGTTTTTGACAGAGGTGGTAATCTGTATCATGGCAGGGTAAAAAGTGTTGCTGATGGTGCCAGAGAAGGTGGTCTTCAATTTTAATTAAATTAATACTTAATCATTTAGATCCATGTCTAAAATAACTGAAAATAAAGTAAAGCTTACCGGTGAAGTTGAACTGAAAGAAAAAGTAGTTGCCATTAACCGGGTAGTAAAAACCACAAAAGGCGGACGTACATTTAGTTTTTCTGCTTTAGTAGTTGTGGGTAATGGAAAAGGAATTGTTGGTCAGGGCTTAGGAAAAGCAAAAGAAGTTCAGGAAGCTATTTCTAAAGGTATTGATGATGCAAAAAAGAATTTAGTAAAAGTTCCAATTATGCATGGTACTATTCCTCACGAACAATTTTCTAAAGCAGGTGCTGCAAAGGTTTTAATTAAACCTGCTGCTCATGGTGCCGGTGTAATTGCAGGTGGTAGTATGCGTGCTGTTTTAGAAAGTGCTGGTGTTACCGACGTGTTGGCTAAAAGTTTAGGTTCAGCCAATCCACATAATGTGGTAAAAGCTACCATTAAAGCTTTAACTGACCTACGCGAACCTGTAAAAGTTGCTAAAGAACGTAACTTAAAACTAACCAAAGTATTTAATGGCTAAACAATTGCATAAGCATTGTTTAAAATTTGTATTCATTATGAAAAAAATTAAAATTACACAAATAAAAAGTGGTATTGACCGGTCTGAAAGGCAAAAGAAAACCTTGGTAGCACTTGGTTTAAATAAATTACACGCAACTCGTGAAGTTGAAGCCACTCCTCAAATTTTAGGTATGGTTAATAAAGTTAACCATTTGGTTAAAGTTGAAGAAGTTAAATAATTTTTGAATATTTATGCTTAATGGTATGTAAATGAAATTACATACCATTTTGCGTTCATTTTTTAATGCGAGGGGCGATTCCCCGATAAGTACAAAATCAAACAAACATGAAACTACACAATTTAAAACCAGCAACTGGTTCAACACACAAGCAAAAGAGATTAGGTAGAGGTGAAGCCTCAGGTAAAGGTGGTACATCTACAAAAGGTAATAAAGGTGGTCAAAGCCGTGCAGGTTACCAACGTAAAAATGCATTTGAAGGTGGTCAAATGCCTATTCAACGTCGCTTACCTAAGCGTGGTTTTAAAAACATTAACAGAGTTGAGTATAAAGTTTTCAACTTAGGCCAAATTGAAACCCTAAATGAAAAATATGCTTTCTCTGAATTTTCATTAGAAAACCTTTACATTAACGGTTTAGTAAATAGAACCGATAAAGTTAAAATACTGGCAAATGGCGAGTTAAAATCTAAATTAAATTTTAAAGTGAATGCCATTAGCGAAAAAGCAAAATCTGCTATTGAAGCACTTGGCGGAACTGTTGAACTAATTAAATAATTTACCGTATATTGCCCTGCGCATTTTTTAATTTAGACAGTTTACCTTAGGTTTTCAACTATTAACAACAGTATTTGTGAAAAAATTCATTAAAACCATACAGAACATTTGGAGTATTGAAGAACTACGTAGTAAAATTGTTATTACGTTGGCTTTAATATTAGTTTATCGGTTTGGTACCCACGTGGTATTACCCGGAATTGATCCTAATTTGTTAGACCAAAGCAAACTTAATGCAGCTAATAAAGGCTTGTTAGGTTTGTTTGATACGTTTGCAGGTGGTGCTTTTACGCAGGCTTCTATTTTTGCATTGGGTATTATGCCTTACATTTCTGCTTCTATCTTTATGCAGTTAATGACCATCTTAGTACCTCAATTGCAAAAGATTCAAAAAGAAGGAACCAGCGGTCAAAATAAAATTAACCAATGGACGCGTTATTTAACCGTAATTGTTACTGCCTTTCAGGCCGGTGCTTATGTTGCTTATTTAACGAATCCTCAAGGTGGTTATGCTCAAGCCATTTTGTTAGATAGAACGGTATTTACATTTACAACCATTATTACCCTTTCTGCAGGTACTTTATTTGTAATGTGGTTAGGTGAAAAAATTCAAGATAAAGGTTTAGGTAATGGTACTTCTATCATTATTATGGTGGGCATTTTGGCTCGTTTTCCTCAAGCAACTATTCAGGAATTTTCTGCCAAAAGTGAAAAAGCCGGTGGTGGTTTGTTAATTTTCTTAATTGAAATAGCCATCCTAGTTGCTGTTATCATGAGCCTTATTATTTTAGTGCAAGGAGTAAGAAAAATACCGGTAAACTACGCTAAGCAAATAATTGGTAACAGACAATTTGGTGGTGCACGTCAATTCCTGCCCGTTAAAGTAAACAGCGCCGGTGTTATGCCTATCATCTTCGCTCAGGCTATTATGTTTTTACCTACGCTTGTTTCTTTTACCAATATTGAATCTGCAAAAGGTATTATCAAAATTTTTAACGATCATAGTAATCCATGGTACATGCTTATTTATGGCATTATGGTGATTGGTTTTACCTTCTTGTATACTGCCTTAATTTTTAATCCTAAACAGATTTCTGAGGATTTAAAGCGTAACAACGGTTTTATTCCCGGTGTAAAACCCGGACAACCAACTACTGATTATATTGGCGCTATTATGGATAAAGTTACTTTGCCCGGTGCCATTTTCTTAGCCATTGTTGGTATTATGCCTGGGTTCGCACAAAAATTAGGTGTAACCAGTGCATTTAGTACGTTTTACGGAGGTACCTCATTATTGATTATGGTAGCTGTAATTTTAGATACATTGCAGCAAATAGAAACCTATTTGCTCATGCGCCAGTACGATGGTTTAATGTCTGGTGGCGGTCGCATTCAAGGTCGTCAAAGTATTACTTCATCTGTTATGTAAGCTATTAATTGTTATTGATATAAACCTGTTGGGCTTGGTGCCTGACAGGTTTTCTTTTTTTATTAGTTGTTCAATCACGAATTTATAATCTAACTACATTTAACTTTGACTTAGGATGTCACGTAGAAATAATATTAATATGATGTATGTAAAAACGGAACAGGAAATTGAATACATGAAGCAAGCTGCCCTTTTAGTAAGTAAAACATTAGCTGAGGTTGCTGCTTTTTTAAAGCCTGGTGTAACAACTATGCAAATAGATAAACTTTGTTTTGAATTTGTGAAGGATCATCAAGCTATACCCTCATTTTTAAATTACCATGGTTATCCTTATTCTGTATGTGCTTCAGTAAATGATGTAGTAGTGCATGGTTTCCCAAACAATCATCCAATAAAAGAAGGCGACATTGTTTCTATTGATATGGGTGTAATTTTAAACGGTTGGCATGGTGATCATGCTTATACTTTTATTATGGGCGATGTGTCGGCAGACGTTTTGCAGCTTGTAAAAATTACCAAGGAAAGTTTATATAAGGGCATTGAAAAAGCTATTGCAGGAAACAGAGTAGGTGATATTTCATTTGCTATTCAAGAACATACTGAAAAGAAAATGGGATATGGTGTTGTTCGTGAATTGGTTGGTCATGGTTTGGGTCGTTCATTACACGAAGACCCACAGGTACCCAATTATGGTAAAAGAGGTAATGGACCTAAGCTAAAAGAGAATATTGTACTGGCTATAGAACCCATGATTAACTTAGGTTCCAAAGATGTTTATACTGATAAAGATGGATGGACTGTAAAAACCCGTGATGGTAAGGTATCTGTTCATTTTGAACATGATGTTTGCGTGAAAAAAGATAAACCACTCATCTTATCTGATTATAGCATTATTGAAGCGGTAGAAAAAAAGAATATACATTTAAATACAAGCTATTATTCTTAATTCTGCTTATTTTTTCATTCATTGAAAATTGGCTTACATGCGTCAATATTTAAAGTGCCTATTTGCTTTACTCAGTGCTTGTTTTGTTGGGTTTGCTTCCAATGCTCAAAATAATTTGCAATGGTTTCAAAAATATGTTCAACAAAATAAGGAAACCATCTTGCAGCAGTATATTGATTTTGTAAACATACCTAATGTTGTTTCGCAAAAAAATGCCTTTGCTTATAATGCTGATTACTTGTTTCAATTTATGCAGCGTGCAGGCATACAAAACACCTTATTACTCTTTACGGATAATACAAAACCACCTGTAGTTTATGGTGAGTTAATGGTGCCGAATGCCACACAAACAATTGTGTTTTATGCACATTATGATGGTCAGCCTGCTGATAGCAGTGGATGGTATAAAGGTTTAAATCCATTTAAACCCTCATTCTTTACCAATGCTATTAATAATGGCGGTAAGGCATTGACGAAAGATGAATGGCTAAAACAACTCAATGATAATTTTAGAATTTATGCACGTGGTGCTGCAGATGATAAAGCCGGGGTAATGGCTATACTACAAGCATTCATTGCTTTGAAAAAGCAAAATCTTTTACCTACTATCAATGTTAAATTCTTTTTTGAAGGGGAAGAAGAAGCTGGTTCACCCAACTTAGCAAAAATATTGGCTCACTATAAATCATTATTACAATCAGATGTTTGGATAATTTGTGATGGGCCACAACCGGCTAATGGAAAAAATTTATTGTCGTTTGGTGTACGTGGCGACACACACATGGACATTACATTATATGGAAGCAAGACGCCATTACATAGCGGGCATTATGGTAATTGGGCACCCAATCCGGCTTGGAATATGGTACATTTATTGGCTTCCATGAAAAACGATAGCGGTTTTGTTACCATCCCTAATTTTTATAGCGATGTGCAACCCATATCCAATGCAGAAAAAAAAGTTTGGAATCAAATTCAGCAAAATGATGCATTGTTAAAAGAACAATTTGGTTTCTCTGGAAATGAAATGAATGGAATATCGCTAATAAACGCTATACAGCTACCTACTTTAAACATTAATGGTATAGCCAGTGGGCATGTGGGTAATTTGTCCACCAATAGTATTCCTGCCACTGCTTCAGTTAGTATTGATTTGCGATTGGTTCCCGGAAATGATTATATAAAACAACAACAGAAAGTAATTCAACACATAACAAGTAAAGGGTACTACGTTATAAGCCATGAACCTACTGATGAAGAAAGGATGAAATATCCCCTTATTGCTAAGGTTGATACTGGTTCAGGCTATAATGCACAAAAAACACCCATAGATTGGCCAATGTCGCAACAAATTATTAAGGCAGTTAATGAAGTATCACTTAATGGATTGATCATCATGCCATTAACAGGTGGAAGCTTACCCTTAATTATTATTGAACAACAATTAGGCGCAAAGGCTATATCGCTACCCATTGCTAATTATGATGACAATCAGCATGCCGCTAACGAAAATATACGGATAGGTAATTTTTGGAATGGCATAAAAGAGATTCTTTCAATTATGACTATGAAAAATGGGCAATAAAAAAGTTTTAATGGTGGTTGGTGGTGGAGCTGCAGGTTTTTTCTGTGCTATTAATGCTGCTGAAATGAATCCGGACTTAGATGTAGTTATTCTTGAAAAATCCAATAAGGTACTTTCAAAGGTTAAAATTAGTGGGGGTGGTCGTTGTAATGTTACCCATGCTTGCTTTGACATATCTGACCTTATTCAATACTATCCACGAGGTGGCCAATTTTTAAAAAAATGCTTTCATTGGTTTAACCCTCAGCACACCATTCAATGGTTTAAGTTGCGTAAGGTTCATTTAGTTGCAGAGCCCGATGGAAGAATGTTTAGTTCTACCAATACTTCGGAAACAATCATCAATTGTTTTTTAAATGAAGCGAAGAAATATAATATTAGAATAATATTGAATAAAAATATTGCTTCAATTATTTCTGCTAATCAACTTTTTAAATTAACAACACATACTTCAGAAACATTCGAAGCCAATTATGTTTGTATAACTACCGGTGGATTTCCTAAACCGGAACAATGGAATTGGATAGCCACATTAGGGCATACAATTATACCTCCGGTTCCTTCATTATTCACATTTAATATGCACAAACATGTCATTCAGCAATTATCAGGCATTGCAATACAAAATGTATGTGTGCGTATTGCTAATACTAAATTAGAACAAACCGGTGCACTGTTAATAACGCATTTTGGTTTTAGCGGTCCGGCAATTCTAAAATTATCGGCTTGGGGCGCTATGTGGTTGGCAGAAAACAATTACCATTTTAACATCAATATTAATTGGATATCTAATGAGACTGAGCATACTATTCGCTCTTCATTACAATCATATCGTTCAACCAATCCTAAGCAGTCAATAGGTACCCGTTGTATGTATAATTTCCCTGAAAGATTATGGCATTATTTTTTAACTGCAGTTCAAATAAATCCACATACTAAATGGGCTGATATTTCAAATCAACAAATTAATCAGCTTATTAAAAAATTGCTGTACGATACTTATTTAATTCAAGGTAAAACAACATTTAAAGACGAGTTTGTTACAGCAGGCGGTGTTCAATTAAATGAGGTAAATGCTAATACAATGGAAAGTAAGAAAATTCCCGGATTATATTTTGCCGGAGAAGTTTTGGATATTGATGGTGTTACCGGTGGTTTCAATTTTCAAAATGCTTGGACAACAGCCTTCATAGCTGCATCTGCCATTGCCAAATCATCACGGCAATAAAATAAAAAACTGCCCATGGTTTTAGTGGGCAGTTTAGCATTTATTTCTAATATTTTATTAGCCATTCTTTTTTGGTGTTTTATTGGCTTTGTAGCGCATATCGGGGGTACCATCTTTTTTCTTAGGACCTTCCTGTTTTTTCTGCATCTTATTTTCTTTATAACGCATATCGGCTGATCCATCTTTTTTAGTGTGTACCTGTTTAGTAGTAGTTGTTTCTTTTTTTGTTTTTGTAGGTTGCTGTGTTTTAGCAGCTTGAGCAAAAGAAACTGTAGTGAAAAAGGCTAATGCCAGAAAGAATGATAGAATTTTTTTCATTTTTCATTGTTTTAGATGATGTAATAGTTGAATTGTAGTTTTTACCAACGAAAATTGGTTAATAAATATATTAAAACTTTCTTTTTGTTGTGCTGTTATTTTTTTCTTAATGGATATTTTAAAGGCCACTTAGAAAAGCCCCCAATTTTTAAATAAAGCCCCCTAAAATTCATCGTTTATCCGTCAAAAATGCCTACTTTTGCAGCCCGAATTAAACCAATCGGGTATTTTTATGATTATTAACAAACAATTAAACGCTGATGCACAGGAGCCTGTATCTGGTGCTGCTCAGGAAGCAGTGCAAGAACAAGCTACAGCGACAACAACTGCACCTGTAGCCGAGCCTGTTGTAGAAACAGCTCATGATGATTTTGACTGGAGTGTAGACAAACGTAATGTAAGTACTTACACTTCTGATGAAAAAGCCAAATACGACAAAGTGTATGAAAACACTTTCGTACAAATTGAAGATGGCGAAATTTTACAAGGCGATGTAGTTGCCTTAACTAAAACCGATGCTGTAATTAATATTGGTTTTAAAAGTGATGGCTTGGTTTCTTTAAACGAATTCCGCGACATGCCGGGCTTAAAAGTTGGCGATAAAGTGGAAGTAATGGTGGTTGAAAAAGAAGACCGCAATGGAAACTTACACCTTAGTCGCAAATCAGCTCGTATTTTCCGTGCCTGGGAAAAAATTGTTGAGGTTCATAAAACCGGCGAAGTGGTTACAGGTACCGTTACATCTAAAACAAAAGGTGGCTTAATTGTAGATGTATTTGGAATGGAAACTTTCTTACCCGGCTCTCAAATTGATGTTAAGCCTGTAACTGATTACGATCAGTTTGTTGGTAAAACAATGGAATTTAAAGTGGTTAAAATAAATGAAACCATTAAGAATGCCGTAGTATCTCACAAAGCCTTAATTGAAAGTGATATTGAAGCGCAACGTGCTGAAATCATGAGTAAATTAGAAAAAGGTCAGGTGTTAGAAGGTACTGTTAAAAACATTACCGACTTCGGAGCATTTATGGATTTGGGCGGCTTAGATGGTTTATTATACATTACCGATATTTCTTGGGGAAGAATTTCTCATCCATCTGAAGTAGTTAAAATGGATCAGAAATTACAAGTTGTTGTTTTAGACTTTGATGATGATAAAAAACGTATCAGCTTAGGTTTAAAACAATTAACTCCGCATCCTTGGGATGTATTACCGGCTGATTTAGTAGAAGGTGCTGTAGTGAAAGGTAAAGTGGTGAATATTGAAGATTATGGTGCATTCCTTGAAATTCAACCCGGTGTTGAAGGCTTAGTTCACGTTTCAGAAATTACATGGGCTAATACACCTATTAACGCTAAAGAATTCTTTAAACTGGGCGATGAATACGAAGCTAAAGTAGTTACTTTAGATAAAGAAGCTCGCAAAATGAGTCTGTCAATTAAACAAATGACTGAAGACCCATGGAGCACTATCGAAACCAAATTTGCAGAAGGAAGTAAGCACAAAGGTTTGGTTAAAAACATTACTCCTTACGGCGTATTTGTTGAGTTAGAAGCCGGAATCGGTGGAATGATTCACATTAGCGACTTAAGCTGGTTAAAACGCTTTAACCACCCAAGTGAATATGTAAAAGTTGGTGATTACATTGATACCATTATTCTTGGAATTGATAAAGAGAACAGAAAATTACAATTAGGTCATAAGCAATTAGAAGAAGATCCTTGGAATGCTTTAGAAGAAACCTTTGGAGTAGGTACTGTACATGAAGGTACTGTTATTCGTAAAGATGATAAAGGTGCCATTGTACAATTACAATACGGCTTAGAAGGTTTTGCTCCTAATCGTCATTTAGTAAAAGAAGATGGAAAATCAGTAGGTGCTGATGAAACCGCACAATTCGTAGTAATTGAGTTTGACAGAAATGAAAAGCGTATTGTGTTAAGTCATAGCAAAATTTGGGAACAAGCACAAGCAGAAGAAAAAGAAGCAGTGAAGAAAGAAGCAAAAGCTGAAGCTGAAAAAACCAAAAAAGCTGTGAAGAATATTCAAAGCAAGGTTGAAAAAGCTACCCTTGGCGACTTAGGTGCCTTAGCTGATATTCGTGCTAAACTTGAAGGCGACGAAAAAGACGGCGATAGCAAAGACAACAAATAAAATTTGTTGATGAATATTTAAAAAGCGGTTGCTTCTAAATTTAGAAGTAACCGCTTTTGCTTTTATTTATGCATGCTTTGAATATATCAATATCATTGATGAGTGAATGATGTTTTTTAATTTGTTATTTGATATCTTCTTTTTTTGCTTTGTTGGTACTTATTATTAATTACATTACTCATTGTTGTGTTATAAACTTTCGATTCAAGCCAGGAAATAATATCTAAATAAGCAAAGGCTCTTGTTTCAAATCTATTTTTTTCTAGGTGCTTAATCTTTGATAATAAAATGGTTAGTTCTTCATGCATTTTAACTTTTCCGGCATAGAATGACCTACGTAAAAATCCAAATATTTCTTCTTCAACAATGGTTAAGTTTTGCATCCTGGCCATATAACGATAAACCGATTTAATCAGTGAGTCCATAATATCTAAATTACCCAACTCGTAATGAGCCAACAAATGCATTAAGCGGGCATAGCATTGCAAATCGTTCCGCAACGAAAAATTATCATTAATAATTTTTTGCAGATAATCAATGCATTTAGCAAACTGCCTGCTGCCAAAATATAATGAAGCAATTTTATAATTAAAAACCAAAATACGATGTGCATCAATGAATCGTTCCAATTTCTGCATTTCGGTTTCCATTTCAGGAACCATGGTTAATCCTTCTTCAAACGTACCGGTCATTAAGTGCCAGTTTATTTTTGCGCTATAGATGTAAATGAAAGTTTGCGTTCTAAAATTATCGTGTCTGGTAGCTAATTCACTTTTTGCAAACGATTCAAAACGTTTCAGAGTAATTTGAAATTTCTCATAATTTCTTAAATCGAAATGGGCATTTAATAAATTATGAATACCCTTAATAAAGTGCCCGGTTTCTACAGCAATCATATTAGGTTGCTCATCAAACAGTGTTAGCCATTTTTCGGAATACCGATAATACATTAAAAAATCTTGTCTAATAAATGCATACCAGGTATAGCTTTGATACAAGTATAAACGTTCATAAAATCCTTTTAACAAAAAAGCATGGGGAGGTAAGTTTTCTTTAAAAAACATTTTAACGTCTGTTTCGTCCTGCTCATTGCGGGCATGGCCATTTTTGATGTACCAGGTATATAAATGCAGGGCAAGATTTGATAGTGCTGAAACTTGTGTAACATGTTCACTAACCTTAATAGCTTCCGCTGTTATCTGCATTGTTTTGCCGGGCATACTTCGTGTAATGTGCAAGGTTTCAATTTTTTTCTCCAGCGATAAGACTTGGGTCATGAAATTGAATTTGTTGGCTGCAATAGCTATTTCCCTTGCCCTTTCCAAAATTTTAAGACTTTGTAAGAAAAGCCCTTTGTTATAAAGTATGCGAGCATAATCTAATTGTTCATTCAATTGCAAATCAATACTATCTGTGCTTTTCAATAATCTTAAACTTGCTAACACTTGTTTGTATAAGTGCGTTTTTAAATTGGCTAATTGAGGTTTACTAATATTATTTAGCCGTTTTAATAAAAGTTTTTCATCATAATCCTGCATTTTTTCAAGCGCATCAAATAGTTGAACCACTTTTAGGTCATCTTTAGTTGAACTACGTTTAATATATAGTTTAAAATGCCGTTTTTCTGACTTTTCTAGTGATTGAATCAGCAGGAATAAAGCATCTGAATTTCTGTTGGGCATCATGTATATTTTTGTGTGAAACGCTGTATTTATGCGGGTTTGGCACAATTTATTTATTTTTTACCATAATAAAATCATGCCTAACTTAATTTCCCGCAATAAAAAACCCATCTTACTTTTGCATAGTGAAGATGAGTTAAGGTATTGAAGCAATCGTTAAAGTGGCAAATCGTTAGAGGCAAAATCTTCGAGAAGTTTATTAAAAACTTCCTTTAAAAAGAATTCTAAGAATTTTCATATGGCAAGCAATCGTTAGAGGTCGTTCTGTTTCTACAGGATGGCCCTTTTTTTATTGGCACAGCAAGTTAAAGATAATTTAACATATTCCAAATATTTTTCTACTTTTTAGCAAAATTTAAATTATTACAACCCATTTAAATGTAAAGTGCCAAAGTTTTGCAATGAACTTATTTTTAAATCAGCCGCTGCCCAACGTTCTTCTTTTTGCTGATGATACATGGGAATAACAACACATTTCATTCTCGCTGCTTTTGCAGCAATCATTCCGTTAAATGAATCTTCAAAACAAAGACATTCTGTTGGATTGGAATTTAAAGTAGTAGCGCAATTTAAATAAACTTCAGGATGGGGTTTGCCATATTGCAAATACTCGGCAGAGGCAGTTGCTTGAATAACATTTTTTATGTTTAATTGCTCAATAACCTGTTCAATGATAAACATGGGTGAGGAGGATGCCAAACCAATTTTAAAAGACCTTGATTGGAAAAAATTAAAAATATAGGGTACACCGGGCATAGGTTTGCCTTTATCTGCAATTTTTTCTGCAACTGTAGTTAGAATATTTTTTTCAGCGATAGCTACTTCCGATTGAGGAATTTTAAACAAGTGAAACCAGGTGCTTACAAATTCATGTGTACGTAAACCTGTTGTAGTGTGGTATTGCGCTTCTGAAAGGTGAATATTGTACTGTTCAAAAACTTCGTCTGCTGCTTCTTTCCATAATGGCTCACTATCTATTAATAAACCATCCATATCAAAAATAACTGTATTTAATGCCATTATTTTTTGTGCAAATTTATTCTAATGCCCTGAACAACATGTTTTTCAAACTGTAATTTTCTAAATCTAAATATGGTGTATTATGAAATCTTAACAATTGCTATATTGTGCAGCTTATTTGCTAAAATCTAACTACTTACATGCCCTTTACTGAGAAGCTCAAGCATATTAAATTGTTGCGAAAACTTATTTATGCCATTATTGGCATAATTACGTACCCTGTAATTGCCATATTTAATAAACTAAAAATTGAGGGAACGCAATATGTTGCTTCACTACCCAACAAAAATGTTTTATTCGTTAGCAATCATCAAACCTATTTTGCAGATGTAATGGTTTTTATTCATATATTCTGTGCTATAAAATGGCGGAAGAAAAATAAATTGGGTATTCCTTTTTATTTACTCAATCCTTTCACTCGTGTATATTTTGTGGCTGCAGAAGAAACCATGCGTACCAATTGGTTAACACGCTTGTTTATTTTGGCTGGTGCATTAACTGTTAAGCGCACTTGGCGACACGAATCAACCGAGATTCGCAGAAATCTAGATCCTTCTGATACGCGAAAAATTCAACGAGCTTTAGAAAAAAATTGGGTAATTACTTTTCCACAGGGCACTACCAAACCATTTGCGCCTGGAAGAAAAGGCACAGCGCACATTATTAAAAACAGTAAACCCATTGTTGTGCCTGTAGTTATTAATGGCTTTTGGCGTGCTTTTAATAAAAAGGGTTTAAAAATGAAAAAAAGAGGCGTGCAATTATCTGTAACATTTAAACCCCCTTTGGTTATAAATTATGAGGATAGTGTTGATAATATTTTAGAACAAGTAATGGATGCCATTGAACAAAGCAAAAAGTATATGCTAAAAGGGGCACATCATAGAAATGGCTAACTGTTTTATTTGTTGAATAATGCTTTTAATTCATTGGCATCATCAGGCTTCATTTTGCCGGCCAAAATAAGTCTCAATTGTCTTCTGCGTAAAGCTCCTTCATATAATTTTATTTCTTCTTCAGTTTCAGGAATAATAGGTGGAACAGGCCTTGGTTTCCCGTTTGGGTCTAATGCAACAAAGGTGAAATAAGCTTCATTGCTTTCATATTGATATTGGTGTACACTATCTTCTCCCCAAACTTTTAAATGTATTTCCATTGAAGTATTAAACGAACGGGTTACTTTGGCTTCAATATGCACAATGTTTCCAAGCTTAATGGGGTTTTTAAAGCTAATATTATCAACACTGGCTGTCATTGATGGGGTATTACTATGCTTCATAGCAGCCAATGCAGCAGCAATATCCATCCAATACATTAATCTGCCACCCATTAAGTTACCAAAACTGTTGGTATCATTGGGTAATACTAATTCATTCATTACGGTGAAGCTGTTGCCGGCTGTTCTTCCTTGCATGGCTAATTATTTGGCTGCGAAGATAATGTAAGCTATGGCTTCAATAATGGTTATGGAACTAAATAATGGTATTTTCCAGTGTTTTTAAAAAGTTTTCATCAACCGTAGCACCTAAACCAGGGGTTTCAGTGGCTGTTAGCAGCATACCATTGCTATAGTTCACTCCGTTTATTACCGGATCTTCCAAATGTCCTAAAAGGCAGGTATCTAAATCAAAATAGTGAATATTGGGTTGTGAAACAGCAAAGTGTACCATGGCCGTTAATGCCAAGCGGCTTTCTAACATACCACCCATCATGCAGGGAATATGGTGTAAAGAAGCTAATTCATGAATAGCTAACCCTTCTAAAATTCCTCCACTTTTAGAAAATTTAATATTGATGGAATGACAAGATTTAGTTCTGATTATTCGATTAGCATCTTTGCTGGTAAATACACTTTCATCGGCCATAATGGGTATGGTTGATTGTTGGCAAAGCTCGGGTAGTAAATCATCATTGTATTTTGCCATAGGTTGTTCGCAAAATTCAATTTTGTATTCGGCTAATTTGTTTAATATAAATTTTGCATCAGCAGGTTCCCAACCTTGGTTCGCATCAATTCTAATAGTTGGTGTATAGCCAATAGCATTGCGTATTTGTTTAATTCGTTCAATATCCGCTTCTTTATCTTTTCCAAGTTTTACTTTTATACAACGTACACCCTTTTGTGTAAAACTAATAGCACTGTTTGCCATTGCTTCAGGTGTATCAATGCCTATAGTTAGGTCGCTTTCAATGGTTTTGTTTTTGCCACCTAAATACGCATACAATGGAAGTTGTTGGTGTTGAGAAGCTATATCATACAAAGCCATGTCAAATGCGCTTTTTATGGTGTAATTACCGGCTACATGGTTGTGCAATTCTTGTAAGCGTTCTTTAATTTCAAGAGGATTTTTATTTTTCCAGATACCTGCAAAATCTTTTGCTAGTGCATAGCAACTGTTTTGTGTTTCACCTACAATCATCGGAAAAGCAGAGCATTCCCCCCAACCAATAATACCTTCATTTGTAAAAATTTTTATAAGAATATTTTGTGCAAAGTGCATGGTTCCTGTGGCAATTGTAAATGGCACCATGGGTATGGAATATTTGTAAATAGCTATATTTTGAATTTTCATACTTTTTAAATTATGTTTTTATGATGCAGTGTTGATGTAAATATAGGATGGGTTATTTTAAGATAGCTGCAACACTTAAGTGTTTTTCATTGAAAGCAATGACTTTACGAAAAAGAAGCCTGATATTTGTGTTATGGATGCAACTGTATTAAAACAATTAGCGGCCGAAAAGGCGGTAGAGTATGTAAAAAATGGTATGGTGGTTGGTTTAGGAACCGGCAGTACTGCCTATTGGGCAATACAATTTTTGGCCAAACGAATTCAGCAGGGATTATCTATTCAATGCATCGCCACTTCTACTCAAAGTGATGAACTTGCTCGATCATTGGGCATACCAATGACTAATTTTGCAGACATACAAACAATTGATATTACCATTGATGGTGCTGATGAAACCACCAATGATAAACAACTCATCAAAGGTGGTGGGGCCGCATTACTTCGCGAAAAAATTGTTGCTGCCGCTACTAAATTTTATATCATTGTAGTAGATGAAAATAAGGTAGTTGAAAAATTAGGAAAATTTAAAATTCCTATTGAAGTAGTGCCTTTTGGCTATGAAGCTACCATGCGGAAAATTCAGCATTTGGGCGCTAATACAGTTATTCGTTTAAATAAAGAGGGAAAAATATTAGAAACCGATAATCATAATTTTATCATAGATGCCGATTTTGGGTTGATAGAGCACCCACAAAATGTACATCAGCAAATTAATGAAATAGTTGGTGTGGTTGAAAATGGGCTATTTATTAATATGGCTAATATTGTTATTGTTGCGCAAGCTAATGGCACTATTCAAGTATTATAAATAGTGGTTAACCGCTATGCACAATTTTCGCACATTGAATCATACAAATAGACGATTTATTGTATTTTAATTGTAAATTTTGATTTAAAAAACATTTCTCATTTTTTACTTTACCATTTGCATGCGATATTCGCATCACGAACAATTGTTAGTATGGAAATTTCATTCGAAAATACGGAACAAGCATTTGCCTATAAAACCGATAAAGAATTAAAACAAGCTAAATTCCTATTTACAACAATGGGCTACCCACTTTTTGTGCCTATAGGAACCCGTGTTACTCCTTTTTTAATGAAGACCGGTTTGCCCATACATGGCATTGTAAGGAATACTATTTTTAAACAATTTGTAGGTGGTGAAACTTTGGAACAAACTGCACCGGTAGTAGAGAAATTATCAAAATATGGCGTTCAGGTAATTTTAGACTATGGGGTAGAAGGTAAGCAAAACGAGTCGGATTTTGACCATGCTACTGAATCATTTATAAAAACAATTGAATACGCCGGCACTCAAACAAACATACCTTTTATTAGTGTAAAAGTTACAGGAATAGCTCGTTTTGAGTTGTTGCAAAAATTAAATGAGGCGCCACGTTTAAGAAGTGGCATTCATGATAATGAATCTGAAATGGATGAATGGAGTAGGGTTGTTGATAGAATGTATGCTATTTGTAATGCAGCTGCAGAAAAAAATATTGGTGTTTTAATTGATGCGGAAGAAACTTGGATACAAGATCCTATAGACCGGCTTACTATGGAAATGATGGAGATATTTAATAAAGAAAAAGCTGTGGTGTATAATACCATTCAGTTATACCGACAAGATAGATTGAAATTTTTGCATATATCCCATCAAATAGCGAAAGCACAAAATTTTGTATTAGGATTAAAATTGGTACGTGGGGCTTATATGGAGAAAGAGCGCGCCAGAGCACAACAAATGGGTTATGAAAGCCCTATTCAATTGAATAAAGAAAATACCGACAGCGACTTTAATGCAGCAGTAAAATATTGTATTGAAAACATTAACGATATATCTGTTATTGTCGCTTCTCATAATGAAGCCAGTAACTTGTTAGCTGCAGAAGTGGCAGATAAAGCAGGGTTATCACATAATCATGCACATTTACATTTTTCACAATTATATGGCATGGGTGATCATATAACATTTAATCTCGCCAAAGTCGGTTTTAATATTAGTAAGTACTTACCATTTGGACCTATTAGAGATGTTATTCCATATTTAATGCGTAGAGCGCAGGAAAATTCTAGTGTAAGTGGGCAAACTAATCGGGAGTTGTTATTAATTAAAAAAGAGTTGAAGCGCAGAAAATTAGCTGCAACAATTCATGCTTAATGTTAATTAGGTTGCTTATTTTTTTTGGCAATTAGTTTGCATTTAAAATTCCCCCTGTTTCGGTACTTATTTTTTCCATTATGGGAGCTATTTTATCGAATTCATTGGCTTTGTCAATAAACTGATAAGCGCCAATATTGAAACAGGTATTTCTGTAATATTCAGTAGAATGATTGGTTAGCATAATAACCTTTACCTCCGGATAATTTTCTTTTACTTCTTTCAATACCTCAATGCCATTTTTTTCCGGCATATTAATATCTAACAATAAAACATCGGGCTTGAATTCTTCAATAGTTTGTAATGCCTGTACCGGTGCCGAGCTGGTTTTAATAGAAGAAACGCAGGGCACGGTTGACAATACTTCTGACATTACTGTAAGTATAATTGTTGAATCGTCTATTAATAATACTTTTAAATTCTTAGCCATGTACTTTCTTTCACTTTTTGTAATAATCATACTTTTTGTTTTAATACGAGTTAATTGTTTTATCCCGTACTGGCAGAGCATCTATTTCCCCCAGCGGGGGAAATAGTGCTTCTATTTTCATAGAAATAAGATGTAAGGATAATCGATTTTAAAGACGGGCTGGAGTAAAAAGCTTCTCGATAGGTATTTGCATTTAGTATAACAAAGTAAAGCTGAATACGCTTAGTATTCAATAGCTATTCGCATCATTTAATTGTAGTATATTTTCTACACTTTAACGTTATTTGGAGAAAGAAATTGTAGTAAAAAAGTACTAATTATGCGTTTTTAAAGGGATAGTAAGTAATAGTTGGCTGCCTTCGCGGTTTTTGTTGGGTTCAATATTAAAACTGCCTTTTAAGTTTCTGGCTCTGTCTTTTATTCCAATAATTGCTAATGTTTTCAATTTTTCTTCAATTTCATGGCCATTTCCATTATCGCTAATACAGAGATGAATATTGTTGTCTTTTTTATATAATTCAATTGTAATTTTAGTAGCCTGTGAAAATTTATCAATATTATTGAGGGCTTCTTGCACAATACTGTATAGGTTTGATTGTATTTCTGATGATTCCTCTTTTAGACTATTATCATATTCAAAAAAACAAAGAATACCTGTCTTTTTTTCAAATTCTCTGCATTCCCATTCAATGGCAGCAGCAAGGCCAAAATCGTCTAAAATACTGGGTCTTAAATCGGTTGCCATTTTTCGGGTAGATAAAATAACTTGATTAGCAATTTCAATATTATGTTGTAATTTATCTGCTAACTCTGGCTGTGTTTTCAATAGCTTATTTTTAATTACCGTTAAATCAATTTTTATACCTGTTACAGGCTGGCTAACGGTATCATGTATGTGTTCAGCTATGTATTTTCTTTCTGCCTCTTTGGTGCGGCGTTGATGCGCTGATAAGCGCTGTAATTGAATGTGCGAGGCCATTAATTCTTTTTCTGCTTTTCTTCTCTCCGTAATATCTACAAAAATGATGTAAACTGTTTTTTTATAAATGCTAAATAAATAGCTAAAAGTTTTAATGCTTCCAGCTTTGCAAGTAATATCACTTTCTACATATGGTATTTCTTGCTGAGGATTTTTACTAAATGCTTCAATTAATGATACCCAATGCTGATAATATTGTTGCCGTTTTATGGGATCGGGCTGTGTTTTGGCATACCAAGCTTCAATAGTAGGTAATTCTTCAGCCGTATATCCAATTGTTTTAATGAAATATTGATTAATAAAATTTACGGAACCGTCTGTGTTGTAGCTTCCAATTGCAATGGGCATATTTTGTGCTAATGCCTTAAATCGCTCTTCACTTTCCTGTAATAGTTTTATGTATTTGTTTTGTTCGGTAACATCTTCTAAAACAGCAAAAAGTTCATTGTCGAATAAATTGAAAGTGATGTTAATATCACGCAAATCTCCATTTTTATTATAAATCTGACGATAAAGAACAGGTGCAATTTTATCGGGATTAGATTTTGTGGCTTTTAAATAACCATAAAATTCTTCATCATGTTTTGCTTCATCTTCCGGTGTATTGAATTTAATTTTTTTGAACCATGCTGGGTATTTTTTTATCTCCTCCATTTTGTATCCAAAAACCTCCTCAAATTTATTATTGGTAAATAGAAGGTCATAATTTAAATCGCAACTAGCCATTGGTATAGGAAAGTTTTCAATAATGCGCTTAAATTTCAATGCCTGTTCTTTTGCTTCTGCTTCCAGTTTCCTTTTTTCTGTTAAATCAATAAAAATCTGATATATGTATCCGTTATTATAAGTTGTTTTCAACTCAATAATTTTTTCTTTTCTTTTTTGAGTCAGCAGTTTTAACTCAATTGTATCTTCAATTGGTTTTTCTTGAATGTTTTTTACATGATCGTTCCATCTTTTTTTCGCTTTTTCAGCAGATGTTTTATTGGGATATGCTTTGTTAAACCAATCGTGTACTGATTTTATTTCCGATACTTTGTAACCAAATATTTGTCTGAATGCTTTATTCATGTATAACACATTGCCATTTACTTCGCAAATAGTTAAACCTACAGGAATGGCTTCTGTAATTGACTGAAATTTACGTTCACTTTGCTTTATAGCTTCGTTCGCGTTTTTAATTTCAGTTACATCTATACCTATACTTAATGTGCCTTGAAAAGTTTTACCTGAATATATGGCTGTATTTTTCCATTGAATAATTTTTGTATTTTTTTGTTTCGTAACAATTGCATTTTCATGATCAATACTTTCTTCCCCAGATTTTAGTTTTTGAAAAATTGCAATAGTTTGTTTGCGTTCATTTTCTGGCACGAATAATTGAAACCAGTTTTTGTTGGCTATTGTTGCAAAGTTGTATCCGGTTATTCTTTCTCCTGCTTTGTTTAAGTAAGTAATTTCTGCGTTTTTATTTAGGATAAGTATTGCAGCATGTATATTATCTAAAATAGTTTCTCTTAGCAATAATGGAACAGGAAATGATTTCGGCTTTGATTGCAAAGCCTGAATTTGTTGCACATTTATAATAAAGTGATTGATTTTTCCAGCTTTAAATTTTTTTTGAATAATTAATTCTGCTGCAAATTTTTTCTTTTTGTCATTCAGAATGAATGTTTGAAAGCTTTCAGTTTTGTTATTGGAAAGCTTAAATTTTTTTAATTCATTTATGAAAACTTCCTGCTCACTAAAAATAATAATTTGTTGTATGGGCTTATTTAGCCATTGTTCTGTTTTTTTAAAGAAAGCAGTTTGTGTAGGCCAAACTTCTTCAATCGACCATTGCGCATTGGTTTTAATAACCAAGTTGTTACAATATTGGCTAAGTGCATTAGTTTTCATATGGACGATTTAATTTTCATGCTCATTGCTTGTATCGGAATACCTATTCCCTTAGAAATTAAATTTAGGAAAATGTTGGAAACAAAAAACTAATAATGGAAGGTTTGGGACTAGATTGTTAGAATATTCACAGGTTTTAAACATTTAAATATAACTATCTTTTGCTTTGCTGTACAGTTTGTATTTTGCAGTATGAAGCAATATCATCAATTATTACAATTTATACTCGATAACGGCCAACAAAAGCACGATAGAACCGGTACGGGGACAAGAAGTTGCTTTGGCTATCAAATGCGATTTGATTTAGCTGAGGGTTTTCCTTTGGTAACCACCAAAAAAATGCACCTTAAAAGTATTATCTATGAACTTTTATGGTTTTTAAAAGGCGATACCAATATTAAATATTTGAATGAGCATGGTGTAACAATTTGGGACGAGTGGGCTGATGCAAATGGCGAGTTGGGACCTGTTTACGGGCATCAATGGAGGAGTTGGAAGGGTGCTGAAGGTAACACCATTGACCAGATTACTGACGTAATTCAACAAATTAAAACCAATCCTGATAGTAGGCGTTTAATTGTTAGTGCCTGGAATGTAGCCGATTTGCCTAAAATGGCTTTAATGCCTTGCCATGCCTTGTTTCAATTTTATGTAGCCAATGGTAAGTTAAGTTGTCAACTATATCAACGTAGTGCCGATGTTTTTTTAGGTGTCCCATTTAATATAGCATCTTATGCATTGCTAACTTTAATGATAGCACAAGTATGTAACTTACAACCAGGTGAATTTATTCACACATTTGGCGATGTGCATTTGTATAATAATCATATAGAACAAGCTCATTTACAATTAAGCAGAACACCTTATCCTTTGCCTACCATGCAATTAAATCCTAACATTACAAATATTTTCGATTTTGATTACAATGATTTTAAATTAGAAAATTACCAATTTCATCCGGCAATAAAAGCACCAATTGCAGTTTAAATTAAAGAAAGCCTGTGCAAAATAAATTCGAATTAACTACTCAACAATCTTTACCTACTATTACGTTGATTGTGGCTGCCGCCGAAAACAATGCTATTGGTAAAAACAATGCTTTATTGTGGCATTTACCCAACGATTTAAGATTCTTTAAAAATAAAACTTGGGCTATGCCTGTGTTATATGGTCGTAAAACATTGAATGCATTGGAAAATAAGCCCCTGAATGGCCGGTGGAATATGGTGTTAACTCGAAATGCTGATTTAAATATTCCCGGTATTACTATAGTACATAGTATTGAAGATGCAATCCAAAAATCCCTTGAGAAAGGTTATAAAGAACTAATGATATTGGGTGGGAGTGAAGTGTATGCCCAAACAATTGGCATGGCCCATAAAATGTATATAACTCGTGTACACGCTACATTTGACGATGCTGATGCATTCTTCCCCAAGTTTAGCACAGCGGAATGGCAATTGACATTGGAAGAAAATTTTGCAATTGATGAAAAACATACTTATGCATATTCTTTTCAATGCTGGGAACGTATTTAGCTGGAATTGATTTTACTATAGTATTTTGCAACTTTTTAATATTTTCTGCAAACACTATTATGTATTCTAAAAAACAATTAGCCTTAAAATATATACACTATTTTTTAAATGCAAAAAATGGCAAAGGCCATGGCATACATTCTCCATTTGTTTTTGATTTTACTCAACAAGTTTTAAACAAAAAAAAACTTCCATATTCGTCTAATGAAATTGAAGATATAAGACAGTATTTAAAAAATAATCAACAACTAATTCAAATTGAAGATTTTGGTGCCGGTTCCCGAGTAATCAAACAGAATACACGTAAAGTGGCCACCGTTGCAAAGTCATCATTAAAGCCATTGAAGTATAGTGCACTAATAGCAAAAATGGTTAACCATTATAAATCCAATATAATTGTTGAATTAGGTACTTCATTGGGTATAACTACGGCATATATGGCCAAAGCAGCTTCAAATGCCAATGTTTATACGATAGAAGGCGCTCCTGCTATTGCTGAGTTAGCTAAAGAAAATTTTGAAAAGTTAGGGTTAAAAAATGTACATCCTTTGGTTGGAAATTTTGATGTAGTATTACCCAACTTACTGCAACAATTAGATACCGTTGATTTTGCTTTTATTGATGGTAATCATCGTTTTGAACCAACGCTTAATTACTTTCATTTATTATTGCCAAAGATTAATGAACAAACCATTTTTGTTTTTGATGATATACATTGGAGTAAAGAAATGGAGCAGGCATGGCAATATATACAAAACCATGATGCTGTATGCGCAACTATTGATTTGTTTTTTGTTGGTGTAGTTGTTTTTAAAAAAGCTTTTAAACAAAAGCAGCATTTTATCATTCGCTATTAAGTTTGGTTATCCCAATGTTTAGGCCAAAGGTTAATCTGGTAATAGGTTGCTTCTTTGAGTGGGTGCCTATTGCAATGTCGTTGCATTTTATTGTATAATTACCCTCTTTTTAATTTAGTAAAATTTAGCATACCCTTCGTATAAAAATCAGGAAATGCATTATAAAAACAACTAAATTTGATTTATAATGTAATGCACATGATAGCAGGGATATTGAAAGAACCGACAGGCGAAAACAGGGTATCTTTTTTGCCCGAACATTTAGCTGGATTATTAAAGTTGAATATTGAAATTTGGGTACAAGAAAATGCAGGTACAGCAGCTTATGCTACCAATGAAGTTTACCAGCAAGCAGGAGCTACCATACATACACGAACGGAAATTTTACAAAAGGCCCAAATTATTTTTAGCATTCTCCCTCTCACCACCGACGATTTACAGATTATAAATCCCGACACCGTTGTAATAGGTGTTTTTCAACCTCTTTATAATTATGCGGAAATGCAATTGTGGGCTAATAAAAATTTAATCACATTTAGTTTAGATACTATACCTCGTACCACTCGTGCTCAAAGTATGGATGTACTCAGTAGTCAGGCAAATATTGCAGGCTATAAGGCAGTTTTATTGGCTGCCGCTAATTATGGCCGATATTTTCCCATGTTCATTACTGCTGCCGGAAGTATACCCCCGGCTAAAGTATTAGTGTTAGGAGCTGGTGTAGCAGGTTTGCAGGCTATTGCAACGGCTAAACGGTTAGGAGCTGTAATTGAAGTATTTGACACACGGCCTGCCGTGAAAGAGGAGGTGATGAGCCTTGGTGCAAAATTTGTTGAAGTGGAAGGAGCTGCCGATGCTTCGAAGGCCGGTGGTTATGCAGTTGAACAATCAGCCGAGTATCAGCAAAAACAACAGCAACGCATTGCTGAAGCAGCAAAAAAAGCTGATATTATCATTACTACAGCCCAAATACCGGGTAAAAAAGCGCCTCAATTGCTAACTGAAGCAATGATCCAACAAATGCGAAACGGTAGTATTATTGTTGATTTAGCCGCTGCTACAGGTGGTAATACACCACTAACTAAAAACAATGAAACCATTGTTACTGAAAATGGCGTTACTATTATGGGTTACAGTAATTTACCCGGTAATATGCCATTTGATGCTAGTAAATTATATGGTAAAAATGTTTTTAATTTTTTACAATTAATAATTTCCAAAGAAGGCAATTTAAATATTTCCTTTGATGATGATATTGTGAAAGGTTGTTGTATTACGTATGACGGTAAAATTGTGAATGACCGTGTTTTATCGTTAAATAATTAATTTAAATAAATTTTTAAAGTATGGAAGCAACATTGCAGTGGATATCTGCTAATCAGCAAATGATTTATATTGTTATTTTAATGATATTTCTGGGAATTGAAATTATAGGAAGAGTACCGAGTGTATTGCACACACCATTAATGAGTGGTGCTAATGCAATTCATGGAGTAGTCATTATCGGTGCCATTATAGTAATGGGGCGTGCTTCAGAGCATAATTATTTGGCACTTGTTTTAGGATTTTTGGCAGTAATTCTAGGCACATTAAACGTAGTAGGCGGTTTTGTAGTTACTGACAGAATGTTGGAAATGTTTAAGAAGAAAAAATAATATTTACTAAAGCCTTCGTTATGAAGTTTGATATTTTAACCATTTGTTATATAGTTGCTGCCGTTACTTTTATTATTGGTTTAAAAATGTTATCTAGTCCTGCTACTGCGCGTCGTGGTAATTTAGTAGCTGCTGCAGGAATGTTTGTTGCAATTATTGGAACTATTTTTTTGTACAAAGATGAAGAGGGACTACCCCTTCATAATTATCCATGGATTTTTGCTGCTTTAATAATCGGCGCTATTATTGGAGTAGTGGCTGCTAAAAAAGTAAAGATGACGGCAATGCCAGAAATGGTAAGCTTTTTTAATGGCATGGGTGGAGCTTGCGCTGCATTGATTTCAGTAATTGAATTTGATTATGTTTTTAGAGCGGCAGAAAAAATGAATTTTGCTCATTTTTCTGAAGGAGTTGCACCTGGTCATTATTTAGCTATTGTAGCCGGATCCATTATTGGAAGTGTTTCTTTTGCCGGAAGTATGATAGCTTGGGGTAAACTAAATGGTAGTTTTAAAGATGTAATTTTTAAAGCCCAGCATACTATTAACTTATTAATATTTGCAGGGGTAATTATTTTAGCCATTATTACCTTCTTTGCTGTAAATACTTATGCAGATTATTTTTTCATTGCTACGGTTGTATTAGCATTAATTTACGGAGTGCTATTTGTATTGCCCATAGGTGGTGCTGACATGCCAGTTGTTATTTCCTTACTAAATTCATTTACCGGTGTTGCCGCAGCTTGCGGTGGCTTTCTTTACAACAATAAAGCCATGCTTACAGGTGGTATTTTAGTTGGGGCTGCAGGAACTTTGTTAACTATTTTAATGTGTAAGGCAATGAACCGTAGTTTAACCAATGTGTTAATCGGGTCATTTGGTGCTAAAGAAACCACCGGTGGTGGTAATACAGGAACTACTGGAGGAAGTTATAAAGAAATTAGTATAAGTGATGCGGCAATGGTAATGCGTTATGCCAGTAAGGTAATGATTGTGCCCGGGTATGGTCTTGCGGTTGCTCAAGCCCAACATACCTGCCATGAGTTAGAAAAATTGTTGGAAGAAAAAGGTGTTGAAGTTGGCTATGCCATTCACCCCGTTGCCGGTCGTATGCCGGGGCATATGAATGTATTATTAGCTGAAGCCGATGTTAGTTATGATAAATTGCTTGAATTAGAACAAGCCAATGATGCTTTAAAATCAACCGATGTAGTTTTGGTATTAGGTGCTAATGATGTGGTGAATCCTGCTGCAAAAAATAATCCATCATCACCCATTTATGGTATGCCTATTTTGGATGTTGAACAGGCCAAAACAGTAATTGTAAATAAGCGAAGCATGAAACCAGGCTACGCAGGTATAGAGAACGACCTGTTTTATCAACCCAAAACTTCCATGTTATTTGGTGATGGGAAAAAAGTTTTGCAAGATTTGATTAATGAAATCAAATCGCTTTAAACTTTTTTTAGGATATGGTGATTTAGTTAAAAAACTAAATCCCTTTCCAATAATAGCCTATTGCCGCTTATCTTCGCCAAGTGTTACCTACCGCATTCATTCATTCATTAAATGGGGTGCCGGGTTTTGATGCTGAGGCCTTTCTAGCTGCACATCAACAAACCCAGGGTATAACCTCTATTCGGTTTAATCCTTATAAAAAACAATATTTAAAGGAAATTCCATTTGCTACATTATTAAAAGCTCCCATACCTTGGGCTAATGATGCATGGTATTTAACTAATCGGCCATCATTTACGCTCGATCCATTATTGCATGCCGGTGCTTATTATGTACAAGAAGCCAGTAGCATGTTTATTGAAACAATACTGAATCAAATTATTCCAAAGCCTACAACTGAAACTGTATTAGATATTAGTGCTGCTCCCGGTGGAAAAACAACATTACTTTCTGGATATTTTAAACATGGAATAGTTGTTGCCAACGAAATTATAAAATCACGTGCAGCTATATTAAGTGAAAATATAGTGAAGTGGGGAGCTGATAACATAATTGTTACCAACAATGAACCTCGCCATTTTGAAAGACTATCACAGTTTTTTGATGTAATATTATTAGATGCGCCATGCAGTGGTAGCGGACTTTTTAGAAAGGACAAAAATGCTGTTGAAGAGTGGAGTGTTGAAAATGTTGCTGCATGTAGTATCCGCCAACAAAAAATAAGTAAGGAAATTGTTGGATGTTTAAAACCGGGTGGATTGTTTATTTATAGCACTTGTTCATATTCGGTAGAGGAAGACGAAAACATAACAGACTATTTGTGTAATGAATATGGGTTGGAAAGCGTTCGAGTGCAAATTCAACCTGAGTGGGGTATTGTTGAAGTGCAATCTTCATTGAAATCTGCCTGGGGATATCGTTTTTTCCCGGATAAAGTAAAAGGGGAGGGATTCTTTGTAGCTGCATTTAAAAAGCCTAATACTACTGAAAGTGTTTTCCAAAATTGGCCTGAAGCGAATATTGCTATTCCGTCAGCAAAACAAACAGCACCAATAGAGGCAATGTTTCAAATACCGGACACTTATCAGTTTTTTTTGCAAGAAGATTCCTTCAAAATTATATCGAAAGTATACTGGCTTACATTACTAAGAGTATCAAAGCATTTGTATATAAAAAGGGCGGGTATTAGTTTGGGTAGCTTAAAAGGGAAAGATTTTATTCCTTCGCACGAATTGGCGCTAAGTTTGCTGCAATTACCATCTGTAAACCAAATTGAACTAAATTTAAATGAAGCTTTGGCATATTTGCGTAAACAACCCATAGAATTAAATGGAAAATTGGGTTGGAATGTGGTAAACTATTGTGGATTAAGATTGGGATGGGTAAAAGTTTTACCCAATCGCGTCAATAACTATTATCCATCTGAATGGAGAATTTTAAAAGATTAATTTTACCAACAAGTTGAAAAAATAAATGGGTATGACTGTTACATCTGTTTTTAAAGCAAGCATTTTTTCTTTAAGTATGTTACTGTTTGTTTCATTAAAGGCACAAACAGGTAGCACAATTGTGCATGTAATAAAACATGGGGAAACCTTATCAGGTTTAGCGCATCAATACCATACAACAGTTGGGGATATTATGCGATTGAATGGCATGAACAGTAAAAGCGTTTTACGCATTGGAGAAAAAGTAAAAATACCCGTTAAAGGCGATAAAGTAAGTGCTGCTAATTCTGCCAATAAAATTACTGCTTCACAAGCAACACAAAATTTACAGCCTCAAAATAATACTCAACCTATTATGCATGTTGTAGGGCCTAAAGAAACTTTGTATGCAATAAGTAGAAAATATAAAGTAACTGTTGCACAAATACAAGAATGGAATCATTTAACCACTACTAATATTCATGAAGGACAACGGTTAAGCATTGGTGCAACTGCTACAACACCTATTGCTACTAATACTTCAGGCGTTACAAATGAACCTGTCAATACCGTAAATAGTGCAAACTCTTTACCTACACAAACAAAGCCAGCACAGGTTGCTACTTCTGCAAATACGAATAATGTATCAACGCCTTCAACACAAAATGTATCAAACAATGCTATAAACTCTGCTGCTTCTACTACTTCGCAAAAAGAGGTAACTAATGTAAGCAATACTAGTGTGAGTGCTGATGATGTTCCTGTTACAGGCTTTTTTACAGAATATTACAAACAATCCGGGCAATCAATTGCGGGTAACGCTTCTGTTTTTAAAACTGCCAGTGGATGGATGGATAAGAAATATTATGTATTGATTAATAATATTCCAGAGGGAACAATTGTTAAAATTGAAAGCAACCAAAAAGTAGTGTATGCAAAAGTGTTGGGTGCATTACCCAACATTAAAGAAGATAATGGTTTACTATTGCGGTTGAGTAATGCTGCTGCCTCTGTATTAGGCATGGCCGATAAAACTTTTGCCGTTACCGTTCAATATTAATGGCTAGGGTAATAAATGTCGGTGTCCTCTTAAAAAACTCGCAACATCCATTCTTTTTTTGCCTTCTAATTGTAAGTCGGTAATATGTAACCAGCCGTTAATTGCTGCAATTTTTAATTCGCTTTTACCATCTGTTACAAAAGTGCCGGGTAGCATATTTTTTGAGGATGTATTATCAATTGTAGCTTGGTAAATTTTTAATTTCTTGCCATCTAAATAAGTAAAAGCACCGGGGTAGGGTGATAAACCTCTAATTAAATTATAAATATTTTCTGCAGGTTGTTCCCATTTAATTAAACAGGTTTCTGTGAAAATTTTTGGTGCATGTTTTATTTCGTGAGCTTCTGATGAAGTGAATTCAGATTGAGGAATTTCTTTTAATGTCCCCAACGCTAATTGTTGAATAGTTTTTACCAATAATGCTGCTCCAATTACTTTCATTTTATCGTGTAATTGTCCTGCATTCTCGTTTGGTAAAATCGGTATAGGTTCTTGCAATAAAATATTTCCAGTGTCTATAGCATGTTGCAATTTAAACGTAGTAACTCCGGTGGTAGTTTCTCCATTAATAATAGCCCAATTAATGGGAGCAGCACCACGGTATTGTGGTAGTAATGAACCGTGTAAATTAATTGTACCCATTGGTGGTAAACTCCACACTATTTCCGGTAGCATTCTAAATGCAACCACAATTTGCAAGTGTGGTTGCAAAGCTTTTAACGAAGCAATAAATGTTTCGTTCTTCAATTTTTCCGGTTGTAAAACAGGTATTTGCTTTGAAACAGCATATTGCTTAACAGCACTTTGTTGTAATTGCATACCCCGGCCGGCTGGTTTATCTGGGGCTGTTACAACAGCAACTATATTACAACCTGCTTCTATTAAGGCGTCCAATGATGCTACAGCAAAATCGGGTGTGCCCATGAAAATAATTCTAATGTCGGAAATTTGCATGCTGCAAATGTAGTACATGCAAATGTTTTGTAAATTGCCATCATAAGCGGAAATAGCTCATCCGGTAGAGCATCAGTTTCCCAAACTGAAGGTGGCGGGTTCGAGTCCCGTTTTCCGCTCCACTAAAAATCTTTATACAACAAATATTTTTTTCTAATTTTTTTAAAAGCTTGCAGTTTGGGTTGCCAGCTCTCTCTAATGCTTTTTTCACTGAGCCCAGCCTCTATTTGTTTCATTAATTCATCAGTACCTGCTAAACGGTTAAAACCACTCATTTTTTTATCTCCATTTTTGGGCAAAATAAAAAAGTGTGCTTTGTCGGGAAATAATTGGTAGGCTTTTAGTAGGTATTGAATGGGTAAATGATTGTTGATAGAAGCTAGAACATCTTGTTCAGGTGCAAATAAATTCCAACCAAAGCAGGTTTGGCCATTTAATTTAGGATTGGCCGCTCCGGGGCCGGGTTTAGGAATAAAGGAAAATAGGGTATCGGGTAAACTGGGATGCCCAATGTAACAAAATGGATGCGGCGTACCTCTTCCTTCACTCAATACTGTTCCTTCAAACAAACAATTGCCGGCATACCAATAAACACTTGCCATATCCGGCAAATTGGGTGAAGGTGGAATTGGTAATTGGTATTTGCTGGTATGGTCATAATTTTTACAACGTACAATTAAAAATGAAGGCAAGTATTTTGAAAACTCATGCTGTGCATAATGTTCATAAAAATTACGGTCTGCCGGTTTCGAAAGCCAATGTTCCCCAATTAACATATTGGCATATTCCCCAATGGTCATTCCATAAACAATGGGAATGGGTTGCATACCTACAAAACTTCTATAAGTAGTATCCAATACAGGGCCATCTATATAAAAGCCATTAGGGTTTGGGCGGTCTAATAAAATTACTGATTTGTTATTTTCAAATGCGGCTTCTAATATTTCCTGCACCGATGAAATGAAAGTATAAAATCGGGTACCTACATCTTGTATATCAATTAAAATCACATCCACATCTTGCAAATCTTCGGGTGTCGGTTTTCTTTTGTTGCCATATAAAGATATAATTGGGATGCCTGTAATAGGGTCAATAGTATCATTAATAACTTTGCCATCATCAGCAGTGCCTCTAAAACCGTGTTCCGGTCCAAATGCTTTTACAACATGAAAACCGGCATTTATGAGTGTATCAATTAAATGTTTATGCTCAATTGTGGCAGTATGATTAGCAAACAATGCTACACGTTTATATTTCAACCATTTAAAATAGTTTTGAGTTTGATAAGCCCCGGGCAATATGTCATTTTTGGGTTGGCTAATTCCGCCAATGCACAGAAGCGTCATTCCAACAATGAACATTGAGTTTCTATATAATGTCCAAAATGAAAAAGCAAGTTTTTTTGAAGCAGACGTTGGCATATAAATACAAAATTTCGTAATCATTGAATTTTTTATAAGTTATTGAATGATAATATATTGGAGGAAAGTTAACGAAAATTAATTGTCTGTTCTGTTGCTTAGCCGTAATTTGCGCCTGAAGTTAGTGTTCAATGCCTTTTTTTTAGGTTGTATGTATCTTTCAACACAAAACAATTGGCTATATCAATCAAATGCTAATTTCTTAAACCATTAAAAAATTTAGAAAGCAATGCAACAAGTAAAAAAAGGTGACACCGTTAAAGTTCACTATCATGGAAGATTAGAAGATGGTACTACATTCGATTCATCTCAAGGTCGTGAACCACTTGAATTTGAAGTAGGTAGTGGAATGGTTATTGCCGGCTTTGATGAAGGTGTAACCGGAATGCAGATTGGTGAAAAGAAAACTATTCATATTCCTGCAAGTGAAGCTTATGGCCCAGTGCAGCAGGAAATGATTATGGAGTTTCCTAAAAACCGTTTTCCTGCTGATTTAACTCCTGAAGTAGGAATGCAATTAAATATGAGCAATGGTCAGGGACAAAATTTTCCTGTAGTAATTGTAGAGGTAAAAGATGAAGTAGTAGTTTTAGACGCTAATCACCCTTTAGCTGGTAAAGACCTGATTTTTGATTTAGAGTTAGTAGAAATTTCAGGTGGCAGCCCTTTAATTATCATGCCATAAATAACGGTAATAATTTTATACAACAGCCTCCTGCAAATTATCAGGGGGCTGTTTGTTTTATAAAAGCGTTAATGTTTTAAAGCCTTTTGCTGCAATTAGGTATACTGCATTAGAAATATGTAAATTGCTATAAAATTGATTGGATATGTTAAAGAATTATCATTACACCGTTGCCGAAAGATTTATGCGTTATGTTCAAATTGATACCGAAAGTAATCACGCAAGTAATAGTTTCCCTTCAACTGAAAAACAAAAAGATTTAGCAAAACTATTGGTGTCTGAATTGCAACAGATGGGGATTACGGATGCCAAAATGGATGAGTTTGGTTATGTTTATGCCACAATTCCTTCCAATACAAATAAACAAGTACCCGTAATTTGTTACTGTGCTCATATTGATACCAGTGCTGATTGCAGTGGTACAAATGTAAAGCCCATATTACACAAAAGTTATAACGGTAATCCCATTGTGTTACCCGATGACAACTCACAGGTATTAACTATTGAACAATACCCCTACTTAAAAGAACATATTGGAAGTGATATTATTACTGCATCAGGAACTACATTGTTAGGGGCCGATGATAAGGCCGGTGTTGCTATCATTATGGAATTTGCACAATACATGATGCAACATCCCGAACAAAAACATGGAACCATTAAACTTTTATTCACACCTGATGAAGAAGTTGGACGTGGCACTGAACATGTTAATCTTGAATATTTAGGGGCGCAATATGGTTATACTTTAGATGGAGGAGAGGCAGGGCATTTAGAAGTAGAAACATTTAGTGCAGATGCTGCAACCATTACTATTAATGGAGTAAGTGCGCATCCGGGCTATGCAAAAAATAAATTGGTGAATGCATTAAAAATTGCCGGTGAATTATTGTCTATTTTACCAAAAGCAGAATGGAGTCCCGAAACTACCGAAAAAAAGCAAGGGTATGTTCATCCTGTTCGAATGGAAGGGGTAGCAGAAAAAGCTACTATCGATTTTATTATTCGCGATTTTGAAACAGCCAATTTGGCAAAATATGAAGATCGTTTAAAACATTTTGCCGAAACTGTTGTGGGTTGCCATGCCGGAGCCAGTTTTGAAATGGAAGTGAAGGAACAATATCGCAATATGTATGAAGTATTACAACATCATCCAAAAGTGGTTGAATATGCAGAAGAAGCATACCAACGTACCGGACTTGTTGTAAGAAAAGAACCTATACGTGGTGGTACTGATGGTAGTCGCTTAAGTTTTATGGGCTTGCCTTGCCCCAATTTATATACCGGTATGCAGGCAATACACAGCAAAAAAGAATGGGTAGGTGTAAAAGATTTGCAATTAGGAGTAGAAACATTGGTACATCTTTGTGAAATTTGGGAAGAAAAAACTTTAAATTAGAAATATGAAAACTTATAAGCTGCTTATTTTATCCTTATTTGTGGGTGTTTTCATGAGTTGTCAAGCTCAAAACAAAAGTAATGAAGCATTAAGTACAGATGCTTTTCAGCAACAAATTCAACAACCCGGTGTTCAAATTTTAGATGTAAGAACAGCTGGTGAATTTGCCAATGGGCATATTGAACATGCATTGCAGGCAGATTGGTTAATACCTACTCAGTTTCAGGAAAGAGTTAAAAGTATTGATAAAGACAAACCTGTTTATGTTTATTGTTTATCCGGTGTGCGAAGCGCTGCTGCAGCAGATTGGCTTAGAAATCATGGATATGCGCATGTATATCATTTAGCAGGTGGCATTCAAGCATGGAACCAAGCCGGGAAACCTTTAGTGGGTGAATCAAAAGAAGCACAAATAACTATGCAACAATATGAAGCAATGGTACAACAGGGTGGTTCCGTTGTGTTAGCAGATTTTGGAGCTGATTGGTGCCCTCCTTGTAGAAAAATGCAACCTGTATTAGATGCTTTGAAAGAAAAATATGGATCAAAATTAAATATTATTCGAATTGATGCAGGCCAACAAGCTGAAATTATGAAACAAATGAATTTGCCTGCGATACCTGTTTTTATTTTGTATAAAAATGGCAAAGAAGTATTTAGAAAAAATGGTATTGTAGCACAAAGTGATTTTGAGGCGGCTATTCAATCTAATTTGTAATATTATAAAATAATATAAAAAAAGCCGGAGCATTTAAAATTAATGCTCCGGCTTTTTCAATGTATTTGCTTAACGGCTGCTTTTTAAAAAATCTACTATTTTTTTTCGTTCTGCTTCAGTTATTAATGCTCTGGTTTGCATATGCATTCCAATGGTTTCCCATTGTTCCGCTGAATAAGATGCGGGTGATGGTGTATTATGGCATCGCTGACAATTTTCAGCCCATAATTGTGCACCTGATTTTGCTGCAACGGCCTTTGTTGGTGCACAACCATTTATGGATAACACCGCAACAATTGAAAAAACTGCTACAAGGGCTATCGTAATTTTTTTTATTGATAAAAACTGTTTCATTGCTTTTGTTTTTTAAAGTTGTATAGAGAATTGCAAATAAAATGTATTGGTATTAGTTAAACCATTATAACTACCTAATACCTTGCTGGCTGTGCTGTTGCCAGTATAGGTTTCATAAGTAGCTTTTAATACAGTTCTCCAACTTAACCAATAATCTAACCCCACTGTTACTGTATGTTGGTTTGTACCAAAAGTTGAATTTCCTGGTAAGTTATAACTTGTATATCTACCGGCCAATTCAAAATTCTTCAGAAAATTATTTGCTTCTGTTGGCCTTACTGAGCATTGAACAAAACCTGCAGTAGTGTGGTTGTTAAAAGTATAGCTTTGAGTACTATCATTAGGGTTTATGAAATTTTCATTAGTAATGTTTTGAATATTATACTGTGCTTTTATGTTTAATAAAACAGGGCTAAATGTTTTTACATAATTTAAATCAAAAGCATACATATTACCAACCGCATTTGCATAAGGTGAACCCATATCACCAACTTTTCCAAACATCCCAGATACGCCAAGTTCTAATGAAGAGTTTGAAAAGGGTAACCAACCAATTCTGGCAGTAACTGTTTTATTGTTGTTGTTATCTACAATATTTCCACTGGCTAATGTGCCATCACCTAATAGTTGGTTGCCATTGCTTAGCGCTACATCGTAATTAAGTTTCATACTTCCAAGTGGTAAACCACCTTCTACCTCAACACCATAATCTGTAGGCGTCATGTCGGCAATTCCCATAGGGTCGGTTGCAAGTTTATCTATCCATCCTGCAGCTTCCCTTTTTGCATAAGTACCGAATGGTAAAACCAAGTAACCTGCTCTAATAATTAAATTGGGTGCAGCAAAATAAGAGATGTCTGCCCAGTTTACACTTAAGCCATTGTTGTTGAAAGACGGTTCAAATTCCATTAAAAACTTTGTTCCATGGCGCCATAAAAACATAGGGCTAAACTCAAAATTGTCGGCATCCGGGAAACTATTGTTTTTACTGGTACTTCCAACACCATTCAACGTATTAGTGTTTTTACTGGCAGCAAAACCAAAAGTAGTTAAACCTACCATCATAAAATGGTCATTCCCTGGCTTTTTGTAATTTACTTGTTGTTCTAGTGTATTCAACCTATCTAAAATAGAAGAATCTAAGCTACCGGAAGTTTGGCTATAAAGTTGCGAAGTAGTTAATACAATTAAAGCAAGTAACCATCTTGACCGCTTTAATGCAATATGTTGTTTCATAATTATGTTGTTTTAAGGTTAGCATAAAATCATTTACTTATTCTATTTCCTTTTTGCTAATGAGCGGATATAATTCACTAACATCCATCTTTGTGAATCAGTTAATGCTTGTTTGTAAGAAGGCATAGGTGTGTGGCCTTCAGTCATTTTCCAATAAAGCGCTCCATCGGATTCTTTTTGTACTGCTGCTGAAGTATGATCGGCAGGTTTGGGATTTAGTGCAGCTGCTGCAATTCCATCGCCTTTACCATTATTGCCATGGCAAGGGCCACAGTTGGTAGTGTATAATTTTTTCGCTTCTTTTAAAACAGTGGTATTTCCTGCCAAAGGGTTTTTTAACTGATTGGCAGATGCAGGGGCATTCCATTGTCCAACTTGTGCTTGTGCATGATTGGTATCTAATACCAAAGCAAGGACTAATATCCCTATTATTACAGTCCATTTGCTTATTACGTTTGTAGTTGTTTGTTGGGTCATAAATTTTTGTTTTTGTTGAACAAAGTTTCACTCATTACGGAGCCTATTTTTATGACCAATGTTAGGTTTTTAAATTATAAGCCTTTTTTAATATGACGATTGTCATGTACCATTTAACCATTATCATTATATTTCTCAATGAATATTATGTTGATGGCAATTACATTTATTTTCTTTTAAATCCATTCCACTCATACATACATTTCCAAATATTATATTATCTTCAAAAAAAATTACATTATGGAAATCTTGGTTTCACTTTGGTGGCTCATCATCATTATTATTATTTTATTTTTCGGATTAGTAACTGTGCAACAGGCTAATATAGCGGTAATTACAATGTTTGGTAAATACCGAAGAGTGTTACGTCCGGGCTTAAATTTTAAAATTCCTTTCTTAGAACAGATTTATAAAATTGTAAGTATTCAAAACCGTTCGGTGGAATTAGAATTCCAGGCTGTTACAGTTGATCAGGCCAATGTATATTTTAAAAGTATGTTGCTTTATTCGGTTATTAATGCAGAAGAAGAAACCATCAAAAAAGTAGCATTCAAATTTATTAGCGATCGCGATTTAATGCAAGCACTTATTCGCACCGTTGAAGGATCTATTCGTGCATATGTAGCTACCAAACGTCAGGCTGAAATTTTATTGTTACGGCGCGAAATTGTGGAATATGTAAAAGAACAAATTGATCATTCTTTAGAAGATTGGGGTTATCATTTACAAGACCTTCAAATTAATGATATAACATTCGATAAAGCAGTAATGGAAAGCATGAGTAAAGTAGTGGCCAGTAATAATTTAAAAGCTGCAGCAGAAAATGAAGGCCAAGCTCTGCTCATTACTAAAACTAAATCCGCTGAAGCAGAAGGGAACGCTATCAAAATTTCAGCCGAAGCTGAAAAAGAAGCTGCTCGTTTACGTGGTCAGGGTGTTGCTTTGTTTCGTGAAGAAGTAGCCCGTGGTATGAGCCAGGCAGCCGAACAAATGAAACAAGCCAATTTAGATACCAATGTAATTTTATTCAGCATGTGGACTGAAGCCATAAAAAATTTTGCCGAAGCAGGGCAGGGTAATGTAATTTTCTTAGATGGCAGCCCACAAGGCATGGATAAAAATATGCAACAAATTATGGCCATGCTTCAAATGAAGAATAACAAAACAACTTAAATAATCCACTTATTACTGCAACAAAAATGGATAATAATACCCTAAATGTGTAAAAGCTTTGCTAAAACAGGGGTTCAACACAATTTTATACACAAGTATCCAGTTAAGTTTGTTTAACCTATATTTTAGTGGTATCATAAAAAATTAATAGCATGTTTCATTTGTTGCAAGTAACAACAACTCCAATTGTTGATTCATTACATAAAACCGCCGCAAGTATACCGCCGGTAGAAGAAAAAATTTCTATGTGGGATATGTTGCAGAAAGGCGGCTTCATCATGTATCCATTATATTTTTTATTGGTATTGGCCATTTTTTTCTTTTTTGAACGTTTAATTGCTATTCGAAAAGCTTCTAAAATTGAGCCTAATTTCATGAATATTATACGCGATAATATTTTGTCCGGCAATATTTCTGCGGCGCGCAGTTTGGCAAAAAATACACCCAATCCGGTTGCCAAAATGATTGATAAAGGACTTCAACGAATTGGCAAACCCATTGATGCAATAGAAAAAAGTATGGAGAATGTGGGCAAATTGGAAATGTACAATATGGAAAGAAATTTATCCATTCTTTCATTAGTAGCCGGAATTGCCCCTATGTTCGGTTTCTTGGGTACAATTGTAGGTATGGTGCAATTATTTTATGGTATTGCTTCAACCGGTGAATATACTTTAAACACCATTGCAGGTGGTATATACACTAAAATGGTTACCAGTGCTACCGGTTTGATTATTGGTTTAATAGCGTATGTTGGCTATAATTTTTTAAGCACACAAATTGATAAAACTGCCAACAAAATGGAAGTAGCCAGCGCCGAGTTTATTGATATTTTGCAAGAACCAACCAAATAATTTTTATGTTATCGGCTGTAGTACATTGGGCATCACCTGTTGCGTCGCACACTGCAACTGCAGCAAATAAAATGAGCTTTTTTATAAATAATTAGTATTTAATATGAATATTCGCCAGGGTATACGAAAAAGACATGCTGAAGTGCATACCGGTGCATTAAACGACATTTTGTTTATTCTGCTGTTGTTTTTCCTTATCGTATCTACCCTTGCCAATCCAAATGTGATTAAAGTAGCAAATCCAAAAGCCAAAAGCGATACAAAAGCTAAACAAACGGTTGTAATAACAGTTGATAAAGATCAGAATATTTACATTGGCCAAAAATTAGTACCATTCGATCAGTTAGAACCTCAGTTACAAGCTTATTTGGCCAAAGAAACAGATAAGCCTTCCGTTGTTATAAATGGTGATAGCACCTCACACTTAGGCACTGCCATTAAAGTAATGCAGGTTATTAAGAAATTAGGCGCAACGCCTGTTGTAGCAGTTGATAATAATGGTGCACAATAAAATTTTAATGTAAGGCTTGCAATAAAAAGATTGTTTTTCTAAAAAATAATTCGCAATGCAAAAAAGGCCATTATGTAATGGCCCTACTTATTAGTAGCAATTTTCTATGTATTGATTATAGACTATTTTATTTAATCCTTTCGTTCAATTAAATCCCACTTATTACCGTATAAATCTTCAAACACCAATACCGTACCGTAAGGTTGTTGTTGGGGTTCACTAACAATGTTCACCTTGTTATGCAACAAGTTTTCATAATCTCGTTGAATATTGTCGGTATGCAAAAATAAAAATACTCTACCGCCTGTTTGGTTGCCAACGCAATGCAATTGTTGTTCGTTGGCAGCTTTTGCTAGTAATAATCTACAACCCAAACTACCGGGTGGGGCAATCACTACCCATCTTTTCGTATCCGAAAGAGTGTTGTCTTCTATTAACTTAAAATGTAATTTTTTTGTATAAAAAGCAATGGCTTCGTCGTAATCTTTTACCAACAAAGCCATTTGCATAATTTCCTGTTTCATGTATCAATGAACTGTACTTTAATAATTTTATTCCAAACTTTAATTGCGAACCGGTTTTCCTGTTTTTAATACACTTTGAATGCGCTCAAGGGTTTTCTTTTCACCGCACAAACTTAAAAAGGCTTCCCGTTCTAAATCCAATAAATATTGTTCTGAAACCTGAGTAGGAGCGCTTAAGTCGCCACCGCACATTACATAAGCCAGTTTGGTTGCAACTAAGGCATCGTGTTCTGTTGCATAGCCTGCCCGTTTCATTGAATTAATGCCAACCAATAATGCACCTAATGCAGAACGGCCTAAAACGGTAATATCTTTTCTTTGAACAGGCATATTGTATCCGGCATCAAACAAATCTATTACGGATTTTTTCGCTGCAGCAATTCTTCTGTAAGGGTTTAAAATTACACTGTCTCTATCTTTTCGAAGAATACCTAATTGATATGCTTCAAAAGCGCTTGTTGCTACTTTAGCGGTAGCAATGGTTAAAAAACGTTCTTTTAAAGTATTGGGTTCCGGTTCATCTTTGTGTAACTCATCTGCTGCCCGTAACACAAATTCTTTGGTTCCACCACCACCTGGTATTAAACCAACACCCAGTTCCACTAAACCAATATAAGTTTCAGCTGCAGCACAAACCTTATCGGCATGTAAATTTAATTCGCAACCGCCACCTAAGGCCAAACCATGCGGTGCACTAACAACGGGTACTGCTGAATAACGAACGCGCATCATGGTATTTTGGAACATACGAATGGCCATGTCTAATTCATCGTATTCTTGTTCAATTGCCAACATAAATATCATTCCAACATTTGCACCGGCACTAAAGTTGGCACCCGGATTAGCAATTACTAAACCCTTAAATTTTTCTTCAGTAACGGATATGCCTTTTTGTATACCTTCCAAAACTTCACTTCCAATACTGTTCATTTTGGTGCTCCATTCTAATGCTGCTACATCATTACCTATATCATATAAGCGACATCCATTGTTTTTCCAAATTAATCCTTCTGTAAAATTGCTTAACACAATAAAGCTGTCTTCACCCGGTAAAAAGCGATAGGTCTTTGAGGGAATATCATAATATTTTTTCTTCCCTTTTTCCAGGCAATAAAATGATGTTTTGCCGGCTGCCAACATTTCCTCTACCCAACTAGCTACTTTAAACCCTGCTTGTTTCATTTCATGCAAGCTTTTTGCTACTCCTAATAAATCCCAAGTTTCAAAAGCTCCAATTTCCCAACCAAAACCTGCTTTCATAGCATCGTCAATGCGGTACAGCTCATCGGAAATTTCCGGTATGCGGAAAGAGATGTAAGAGAACAAAGCATAGTGAAAGCTTTTATAAAAAGTTCCTGCTTTGTCGGTAGCATTTTGTAATAATTTTATCCTTTCTTTTAAATCCTCAATTGGTTTAGCGGCATCCAATGAAGCAATTTTTGGCTTTTGCCTTGCTTCATATGCCCCCGTTTGTAAGTTAATTACTTGAATATCTTTTCCCGAAGCAGATTTTATTTTTTTAAAAAACCCTTCCCCGGTTTTATCGCCTAATTTATTTTCCTGCACCATTTTCTCAAGCCAATCCGGAATTTTGAAAATGGTATTTGCTTCATCATTCGGGCAATTTTCTGCCACGCCTTTTGCAACTTTTACCAGTGTGTCAATACCCACCACATCGGCTGTTCTGAAAGTGGCCGATTTTGGACGACCGATAATAGGTCCTGTTAAAGCATCAATTTCATCAATGCTTAAACCCTGTTGTTGCATAATGTGAAAAATACTCATAATGCTATACACGCCAATTCTATTGGCTATAAAAGCGGGTGTGTCTTTACATAAAACGGTGGTTTTTCCTAAATGCAGGTCGCCATATTGTAAAAGAAAATCAACCACTTCTTTCTTAGTAAATGGGGTAGGTATAATTTCCAACAATCTTAAATACCGCGGTGGATTAAAAAAGTGAGTACCGCAAAAATGTTGCTTAAAATCATCGCTTCTGCCTTCTGCCATTAAGTGAATGGGAATACCTGATGTGTTAGAGGTAATTAACGTACCCGGCTTTCTGTACTGTTCAACTTGGGCAAATATTTGTTGTTTTATATCCAAACGTTCTACTACAACCTCTATCACCCAATCGGCAGTAGCAATATCCTTCATGTTGTCGGTAAAGTTTCCGGTAGTGATTTTTTTAGCAACTTCAGCAGTGTAAACAGGAGAAGGATTGCTTTTTAATGCAGTTTGCAATGCATCATTCACCAATTTATTTCTTACAAGGGGATTAGGGTTATCACCGGCATCTTTACTCAGCATATCTAACAGTAACACTTCAACCCCTGTTCCGGCAAAATGGCAAGCAATTCGGCTGCCCATAATTCCACTGCCCAATACGGCAATTTTTTTAATAATGCGTTTCATTGGTTTACACTTTTATTGTTTTAAGTGGGCATTTTCAGCATACCCCTTTAATGTAGGTTATGCAAAAAAATTATACATACATTTCTGTAAATGCTATGATAAAACACTTAATGTTCGTTCCATAGCTTACATAAATGAAGGTTTTTTCAAAGCTAAATAAAAAATAGTTAGCTATGCAACTAATTTTTGCAAAAAGAAGTATAATATGTAATTTTTTTTATTTATTGTGCTAATTGACTTCTGCGTTGCATTAGTTCACGCCAAGTTGTTAAAATAATGCCATTTTGTTTAATAAATGCTTTTAAACGAGGGTCAATCATAGCCAATAAATCACCACGCCTAGTTGGGCCACTATCCGAAATATATTGGAATAATGGTGAGTTAGCCGTGCAATGCATAATCACCATGGTTACACCTGGTTCAAGACTTTTCAAGGCATTAATGTATTGGTTGGTTCTAAATGTTTGCAATAAACTATCATTTTGTAAAGTGTTGGGTGGATTTATCCAGTCGTAGCTTTCATTGTACAAATCATCTAATACCGGTAGTCCTGCGCTCCACAATAATTTGCCCATGAATTGCATTTGCTGAATAAGTGCTGTTGGTGCATGCATTTGTTGTGCAATAAGTGTTGCACGTCCACCAGGCAACATAACAGGTATATGATTTTGTATTCCCAATTGAACATACACTTTTGCAAAATCGGGTGTGGCCAAGAGAGTTCCCATATGCGTATCAACATGTGTAGGAGTAAAACCCATATTAAGCGCCCGTTGGAGTTGGGCATTTATTTCAGTAGATACTTCAGTTGCTGAAGCATGCTGCACTACATCAGCTACACTATTCCATAGGCATCCTTCCTTGTCAACCAAACCGGGTGTTGTAGGTTTACCGCTCAAGGGCCCCCAACGATAATTTTTCCATTCGCTGGTTAATGTTAAATGTAACCCTGCATCTATTTGCAGATGTGTTTTTAGAAAGTTCACAAATTCCGGCACCCATGAACAAGGCATCATAACACTAGTTGAGGTGGCAACCCCTTTTGTTAATGCTGTAATGGCCCCAACGTTCGATTCATGACTCATGCCGGCATCATCAACATGTAAAATAACAACTTTGGCACCTTTGGGAAATCCTAATTTTTCAGCATAAGTTGTATCAGACGCTTTTACTAAAACTACCAATAAGCAGGCGAATATTAATTGTATTATTTTTTTCATATGTAAAACATTTTGTGTTATTGTAAAAACGGTTAGGAAGTTTGTATTCTGTTAAGATAAAACGAACCAAATTTTCATACTATTAAAGTTGCAGTATTATAAATGAATGATGAAATAGTTTTTAACTATTCATCACTTTTTGTCTAAAATCAAATTATGCACAAACTTGCAAAATATAGTATCGGCTTCATGCTTGAATAGTTTAAAATGCGTACTTTCAAATAACTAATTCAAACCTAAAAAAGCGAACAATTTATGGGTGAACTCCAAATTAAGAAAGAAACAAAGCAATATGATGCAATTATTATAGGCTCAGGTGCAGGTGGTGGTATGGCTGCCTATGTGTTAGCCAAGGCGGGTTTAAAAGTATGTATGTTGGAAGCAGGTCCTAATTATGATCCGGCAGTCAATTCCGATCAATTAAAAAATCCTTGGGATTCGCCTAGAAGAGGTGCCAGTACCAAATTTCGCCCTTTTGGTGATTTTGATGGTTGCTATTGGGGTTGGGAAATTGATGGTGAACCCTATACCCATGCCAATGGTACCAAATGGGAGTGGTGGCGTGCAAGAATGGTGGGTGGAAGAACCAATCACTGGGGGAGAATTTCATTACGCTTTGGTCCGAAAGATTTTAAACGGAAAAGTATTGATGGATTAGGCGATGATTGGCCAATTGGTTATGAAGATGTAAAACCTTATTATGATAAAATTGATCAACTAATTGGCGTGTTTGGAACAAATGAAGGACTGCCTAATGATCCCGACGGTATTTTCTTACCTCCACCCAAACCGCGCTTACATGAATTAATGTTGAAGAAAGCCGCAGGAGGTATAAATATTCCCGTAATACCTTCTCGTTTATCAATACTTACCAAACCTATTAATAAGGATAGAGGAGCTTGTTTCTTCTGTGCGCAGTGCAATAGAAGTTGTAAAGTATATGGCGATTTTTCTTCATCTTCCGTTTTGGTTAAACCGGCATTAGCAACAGGAAATTTAGATTTAATTACGAATGCTATGGCTCGTGAAATTTTAACCGGCAACGACGGACTTGCTACAGGCGTATCTTATGTAAATAAAACAGATATGCTCGAATATCAGGTAAAGGGCAGGGTAGTTATTCTAGGAGCTAGTGCTTGTGAAAGTGCCCGACTATTATTGAATTCAAAATCAACTCGCCATCCTAACGGATTAGCCAATAGCAGCAATGTGGTAGGTAAATATTTACACGATTCTACCGGTGCTGGCATGGGTGGAGTATTGCCACAATTATTTGGCAGAAAGCGCTATAATGAAGATGGAGTTGGCGGTATGCATGTATATACACCTTGGTGGTTAGATAATAAAAAATTAGATTTTCCTCGTGGTTACCATATTGAATATTGGGGAGGCATGCAACAACCGGCTTATGGTATAGGAATGGGTATTCAGTCGCAAAATGGCAAATTTGCTGTGAATGGAAAAACCAAAGAGCCAGGTGGATATGGCGCTTCTTTGAAAGAAGATGTTCGTTTTTTCTATGGAGCTAGTTTCGGTATGGCAGGGCGAGGAGAGGCCATTGCAAGAGCTGACAGTTATTGTGAAATTGATCCAAATGTGGTGGATAAATATGGTATTCCTGTATTACGATTTAATACTACTTACACCGATTATGAAATTAAACAAGCCAAACACATGCATGAAACCTTTCAGGAAATAATGCACCAAATGGGGGCTATCATTACCTGGGGAGGTGATAACGGGCCACAGAATAATTGGGGCTTAGCTAATCCCGGTAATATCATACATGAAGCCGGTACCGTTAGAATGGGTAATGATCCTAAAACTTCAGCACTCAATAAATGGAGCCAGGCGCACGATTGTAAGAACTTGTTTTGTGTTGATGGTGGTCAGTTTGTTTCGCAAGCAGATAAAAACATTACTTGGACCATTCTGGCGTTATCTATGCGTGCAAGTGAATATATTATTGACCAAATGAAAAAACAAAATATTTAAAGTATGGACAGAAGAAAATCCATTAAAGCATTACTCATTACCGGAGCCTCAGCAGGTGTATTGGTGGAAGCCTGTAAAAATGCAGATAAAAAAATTACCGATGCATCTTCGGTTAGCGCTAATCCTTTTCTTGGTCCCGATAGAATGGCCGAAGAAATTAAACACTATGAAAAAGTAGCCGCCGAAAAATTTTTCGACGATCATGAAATGAAAACAATTCGGGTGCTTTCTGATATTATAATTCCAAAGGATGAAGTAAGTGGTAGTGCCACAGAAGCTAAAGTGCCTGAATTCATTGAATTCATTGTAAATGATATGCCCGAACATCAACTGCCGCTCAGAGGTGGCTTGCGTTGGTTAGACATGCAATGCCTAAATAAATACAACCATGCGTTTGTTGATTGTACCACACAACAACAAATTGAAATGGTAGATGCTATTGCTTATCCTAACAAAGCCAAGCCCGAAATGTCACAGGGTGTAGCTTTCTTCAACAAAATGCGTGATTTAGTAGTTACCGGCTTCTATACTTCTGAAATGGGCGTCAAAGATATTGGTTATATGGGCAATGTACCGAATCAATGGAATGGTGTACCCGACGAAGTTTTAAAACAATATGGTTTAGCCTACTCTGAAAAAGAACTAAAAGAGTGTGCCCATTACGACAAAGCATAATACCTGCTTTTACATACACAAATGCCGCTCCGTTTACATGAAGAGCGGCATTTTTTATTGTTGTACTATTTTTTGTTTATCTTACCTCACTGCCATTCTCTGTTGTGTCTTCTGCATTAATAAAGTGCAGTTTTCCTTTGCTGTCTTCCGCCATTAGTATCATTCCATTACTATCAATGCCTCTCATTTTTCTGGGTGCCAGGTTTGCTACTACAGTAACTTGTTTGCCTACAATGCTTTCTGCGGTAAAATGCTGTGCAATGCCCGAAACAATAGTTCTTGTTTCAAAACCTAAATCAACCGTTAATTGCAATAGCTTATCGGCTTTAGCTACCTTTTCTGCAGCAGTAATAGTGCCTACTCTAAAATCTAGCTTGGCAAAATCATCATAAGTAATTTCAGGTTTCAATGGTTTGTATTCAATGGCTGTTGTTTCGTTGGTTGTTTCTTGCATGGGTTTACTTTGATTTTTTAGTTTTTCAATTTGAGCCGCTATTGTTTCATCCTCAATTTTTTTGAATAACAACTCCGGTGCTCTTAATGCATATCCGGTTCGTAATAAATTTAAGGTTCCTGCATTTTCCCATTCTAACATTTTCGGTACAACCTTCATCATATGCAACATTTTTGCTGCAGTGTATGGTAAAAAGGGATTGATTAAAATGCTTAAGTTGGCTGTAAGCTGTAAAGCTAAATGCAAACAGTTGTCAATGTGGTGCTGATTGGCAGGATCTTCTGCCAACAAATTGGCTTTTTTCCAAGGTTCCTTTTTTTGTAAATATTGGTTGCCTTTTCTTGACAAATCAATTACTTCAAACAAAGCATCTCTAAAACGGTAGTGCTCAATGTTGTCTTCAACTTTTTGTTTAGCAGTCTGTATATCCGCAATTAAACTGTTGTCAATTTCATCTAAAATATCTTTATGTAACGGAGGTACCTTGCCGTTACAAAGTTTATGCATTAAAACAAAAGTTCGGTTAACAAAATTGCCAAAAATAGCAACCAATTCATTGTTGTTTCTATCTTGGAAATCTTTCCAGGTAAAATCATTATCTTTTGTTTCCGGAGCATTGGCACACAATACATAACGAAGTACATCCTGTTGGTCGGGGAAATCTTTTACATATTCGTGTACCCATACTGCCCAATTACGCGATGTTGATACTTTCTCGCCTTCAATATTCAAAAATTCATTGGCAGGTACATTGTCGGGCAAAACAAAATTGCCATGCGCCTTTAACATAGCAGGGAAAATAATACAATGGAAAACAATGTTATCCTTTCCAATAAAATGCACCAATTTTGTATCATCCTTACACCAATAATCGCTCCATTCATTGGTTAATTCTTTAGTAGCAGAAATGTAACCAATGGGTGCATCAAACCAAACATATAATACTTTTCCTTCTGCATCAGGTAAGGGTACTTTTACACCCCAATTACTGTCTCTTGTCATGGCTCTGGGTTGCAAGCCATTGTCTAACCAACTTTTGCACTGTCCGTAAACATTATTCTTCCATTCTTTATGGCCCTCAATAATCCATTCTTTTAACCATGGCTCATAGTTTTGCAATGGAAAATACCAATGTTTGGTTTTTTTCTTAACGGGTATGGCATTACTAAGGGTACTACGTGGGTTAATTAATTGCTCAGGACTTAATGATGTTCCGCATTTTTCACATTGATCACCATACGCACCCGGATTGCCGCATACAGGGCAGGTACCTATAATATATCTATCTGCTAAAAAAGTTTGGGTAGTTTCATCAAAAAACTGCTCAGTTTCTTTTTCTTCAAATAATCCATCGTCATACAGTTTCTTAAAGAAATCTGATGCTGTTTCGTGGTGTATGGGGTTCGATGTTCTTGAAAAAATATCAAAAGCAATTCCCATTTGCGCAAAACTTTCTTTAATTAACGCATGGTATTTATCAACCACTTGTTGTGGTGTAATCCCTTCCTTCATGGCACGAATGGTTATGGGTACACCATGTTCATCCGATCCGCAAATAAATTTTACATCGCGTTTTTGCGTCCTCTGGTAGCGCACATAAATATCTGCCGGTAAATAACAACCTGCTAAATGCCCAATATGTACAGGCCCGTTTGCGTAAGGCAGGGCAGCGGTAACCAATAATCTGTTATAATTTTTTGTAGTCATCAGTATCACTTTATTCAACTTCCGTTGCGTCGCACACTTGTACTGTAATGCTTTTGGCGGCTGTTGGGCTGCAAAAATAAGCATAAGTTGTTAGTATGCGCTTTTAGCATTCCATATCAGCATTTATTCGGTTAGTACTAGCATATTTTATAGTAAATTGCTGCAATAATTGTCGCATCTATCATTTTTTTCCTATGTCAAATACTCGTATTATTATTTTATTATCCATTTTATTAATATCATTTACTGTTAAAGCACAAACCATTGGAGTTAATCAGGTGGGTTATCAAATAAATGCACCCAAAATTGCTGCTGTATTCAATAGTACCAATGGCACCAAGTTTTTCATAACCAATATTTCGGGCACTGATACCTTGTTTTCTGCTCAATTGCAGCCTGCCCGCAATGATGTGTATGCCAATAATATTCCTGTTCAATTGGCCGATTTTTCAGCTTTCCAACAATCAGGTACTTTTCAATTAATTGTACCCGGTGCTATAAATAAACCTCAAATAATTATTCAGTCGCTGCCTTTTAATACAGTAGGTAAAGCTGTTTTAAAAGGATATTATTATCAACGTGCTTCCATGCCCTTATTACCGCAATATGCAGGTGTATGGGCTAGACCTGCCGGACATCCGGATAATGCTGTTTTGGTACATGAGTCTGCATCCACTAATGAGCGCCCTGCCGGTTCAACTATTGCAACGCCCGGCGGTTGGTATGATGCGGGCGATTATAACAAGTATGTGGTAAATTCCGGCATTACTATGTACACATTGCTTAGTGCTTATGCGCATTTTGCTAGTTACTTCGATACCCTTACCACTAATATTCCTGAAACAGGCAATGGTCTGCCCAACATTATTAATGAACTATTGTACAATTTACGTTGGATGCTCACCATGCAGGATACTGATGGGGGCGTATATCATAAATGCACCAATGCTGCTTTTGATGGAATGGTTATGCCAAATGCAGCAACCCAACCCCGTTATGTAATTGAGAAAACAACAGCAGCCACTCTTGATTTTGCAGCAGTAATGGCACAGGCAGCAGGGATTTTTGCAAAATGGCAAAACAATCGTTTGCCTCATTTAGCCGACTCATGTAAACAGGCTGCAGTTAAAGCATGGCAGTGGGCTGAGCAGCATCCTAACTTAGATTATAACCAAACTGCCATGAATGCTAAGTTTAAACCTGCAGTTACAACCGGTGCTTATGGTGATACCCACTTAATGGACGAATGGTTTTGGGCAGCAGCAGAATTGGCTATCTTAACAAAAGATAAACCTTATATCAATTGGTTACTGCTGTATAAAGTTCCTGTTGCGGTTATACCTTCATGGAATCAGGTAGCAGCATTAGGCATGTTTTCATTATTAAACCATGCAAATCAATTGCCTGCTTCTTTACAACCACTTATTCAAAATTGTAAATTACAAGCTATTGAAGTTGCCAATTATTTATTGCAACACGGCAATATGGCCATGCATACCGTTATGGGGCAATCGAATAATGATTTTATATGGGGCAGTAATGCAGTAGCAGCAAATCAGGGCATGTGGTTATTACAAGTGTTTCAACTTACAGGGGAAAGGCGTTATTTGAATGGTGCACTATCCAATGCCGATTATTTATTAGGCCGAAATGCAACAGGGTATTGTTATGTAACCGGTTTTGGTACCAAAAGTCCTATGCATCCACATCATCGGCCATCCATAGCCGATGGTATTCAGGCACCGGTTCCAGGGTTATTGGTTGGCGGGCCTAATCCCGCTAGGCAAGATGGACAAATATATCCGAATAATTATCCTGAAACAGCTTATACAGATAATGATAAAGCCTATGCAGCCAATGAGATTGCCATTAACTGGAATGCGCCGGCCGTTTTTTTATTGAATGGTTTAAATTATTGGGCATTACAAAAAGCTTGGTAGCGACTGTAGAATTTTAATGCAGTGCTTATATTATTCAAAAAATTGCTTATTATTGAAATGACAATTTTTTTTAGTTATTTGCCCCCTAATTTATGATGCAAGAGAAAGTACTGCTAATAATTCCCTGCTACAATGAAGAGGCTGCTTTACCGGCTTTACTTAGCGAGGTGGCAAAAACTGCATTTCCCGATTCATATAAAGTGGATGTTATAGTAGTGAACGACTGCTCAACCGATAATACGGTAGCTGTGGCTAAGCAAATGAATGTTTTGGTACTTGATTTACCCATGAATTTGGGTATTGGCGGTGCGGTTCAATCAGGCATACAATATGCTTTTAACAATCAATATGATTATGCTATTCAGTTAGATGGGGACGGACAACATCCCCCGGCTGAAGTAGTTACATTGCTTAATGCGCAAAAAAAATACAATTTCGATGTGGTAATTGGTTCGCGCTTTGTAGGTAACGGTGATGGATTTCAGTCTTCATTTATACGTCGGTTGGGTATACGTTACTTTCATTGGTTAAATAGAATATTTACAGGAAACCAAATTTTTGATAGCACTTCGGGATTTCGTTTATTAAATAAAAACGCCATTGCATTGGCTGCCAATAATTATCCCGATGAATATCCGGAACCTGAATCATTAGTATTATTTGCCAAAGCAGGGTTAAAGGTGAAAGAAGTTTCCGTTCAAATGCGAGAGCGGCAGGGTGGAACTTCTTCAATCGGAAAATCTGCCTCTGTTTATTATAGTTTAAAAGTTAGTTTAGGAATGTTTTTTACATTTATTCGTCATTAAACCTTATACCATGGTACGCATACAATTGCTAACAATCGTTGTTAATATTTTGTTTTTAGTGTATATTTTCCGTTTGATTATAAAGGGAAAATTAAGAGAAGAATATGCCATTGTGTGGTTAATATGTACCTTTTTTATAATGATTTTTTCATTTTGGCGGAGAGGGCTTGATGTAATTGCACATTTTTTGGGTGTGTTTGAAGCGCCCAACTTGGTATTTACCGGAGCTATTTTTGCTATTTTTATTTATTTGTTGCATTTAAGCGTGGTGGCTTCAAATCTCCAAAACAACATTCGAAAGCTATCACAAGAAATTGCACATTTGAAGTTGGCAATAGAAAATAGAGAAATTGAAAATATACAATAAATTTATCTTGCATGTATTATGATAATAATTGGGCTGTAGTAATACCAATGGCTAATGAGGAGTCAGAATTTAAGTTATTTACTGATGAGTTATTGATGGTATTGAACCGACTACAATCCGGTACCGTTTATTTGGTAGTTGATACTGTATCAAAGGATCGAACTTTAGAACTTTGTCGAGAATTGGCGACAACAGATGAACGCTTTATTACAGTTTATGCACCTGAAAATAAGAATGTAGTTGATGCATACATACGCGGGTATAAGGAAGCCTATAAAAACGGGCATGATATTATAATAGAGATGGATGCTGGTATGAGCCATGATCCTAAAGCCATTCCCATGTTTTTAAGGGTATTAAATGAAGGAAATGAATGTGCTTTTGGAAGCAGGTTTATTAATGGTGGTTCAATGGTAAAATCTCCACCATCTAGGGTTTTTTTATCGCGTACAGGTACATTTTTATCCAATGTTCTGTTAGGAACTAAAATGTATGATATGACATCGGGTTATCAAGGATTTCATGCAGCGATTGTTAAAAAAATAATTGAGTATCCATTATTGTCTAAAGCACATTTTTATCAAACTGAAATCAGGTACTTGTTACGTAAGTCAAAGTATGCTGAAATCCCCATTCACTATCAGGCGCCCTCGCCCAGTGTTTCTAAAAAAGCCATAAAAAACTCATTACAGGTTTTGTGGCATTATTTTGCTAATCGGTTTACCCAAAAACATCCTAATCAATTGTAACTCATGAGTGAAAAAATTAGTTTAGTCATAACATCCATTGCTTCACCCAATGCGGTTTTAAAAAGCTATGCGCAAATGTGTAAACAGCATTCGGTAAATTTTATCGTGGTCGGAGACACTAAATCGCCAGATGATTTTTTTATTGAAAATTGTCAATTTTTATCTGTTGAAGCACAACATGGAATACATAATTCTTTCTCACGTTTATTGCCTGTAAAACACTATGCTCGGAAAAATATGGGATATTTACAGGCTATACAGCAGGGTAGTACCGTTATTATTGAAACTGACGATGATAATTTTGGGAATGATAATTTTTTTAATTTTTTTCCTCAATCAAGTACTCAATTTCATTATGAGGTTACTGGTAAATGGGTGAATATATATAAGTATTTCACGCATAAGAATATTTGGCCTCGGGGATTACCGTTAGACAGCATTTTGGGTGATAGCGCCGATTTTTCAAAGGCTCAGTTACAAAATATAAATGCGCCAATACAGCAGGGTTTAGCCAATGATAATCCGGATGTTGATGCAATATATAGGTTGGTAAATGATGAACGTATTCAGTTCAACCATAATGCACCAATTGCATTGGGTAAACACACTTGGTGTCCATTTAATAGTCAGAATACAGTATGGTATAAAGAGGCATTTCCATTATTGTATTTACCTTCCTATTGTAGTTTTAGAATGACTGATATTTGGCGCAGTTTTATTGCGCAAAGAATTGCATGGGAAAATAATTGGCAGGTATTATTTTATGCACCCACTGTATGGCAGGAGAGAAATGAACATAACTTAATGCGTGATTTTGAAGATGAGGTACCGGGGTATTTACATAATAATGAAATAAAGAAAACTTTAGAATGGTTATCATTAAAAAGTGGTGCTGATAACTTAGCTGATAATTTAAAACGTTGTTATGAAGCTTTAATACAGCGGCAATATATTGGCGAAGCTGAAATGCCATTGCTTGAAGCATGGTTAAGGGCATTGGATGAGATTGGATAAATATATTATTTTCAGCTTTTAAAGTTCAAATGAATAAAATAAATGAGCTAATTTATAATTAATGAATAATAAGGTTAAAATTTTTTTAATACAATATCTACCACTACTTACTATTGTATGGTGTGTTTTTATGCTTTTGTCATTAAAAACCGGATGGCTCAATATTTTTTTTTATGATTCAGACAATCTTCATGTACAGGGGATTGACTATTTTGCTTTGCCCAAAACATTTTTAAATTTGAAGGAAGGGATAAGTATGTTTGATACGTGGGGAGGATCTCCCTATGGGCCCTATGCAACTTGGTATTTAGGTCATCCTGCATTTGGTTTATTTGTTTGTAGTTGGTTCGCATTTTTTAATCCTTGGACTAGCTATTGGTTTTTCATATTGTTTTCATTCTTGCTTATGGTTTTATCAGCTTGGTTTATGGCTAAGGAAGCAACAACTACACTATCAAAGCGATTAATTTGGTTTTTAATGCTATTTGGTTTTCCCACATTTTGGATGTTTTATGTGGGTAACATGCATGCACCATTAATACTTGCCTTAACATTTATTTTCTTGGCTTTGCATCTTTTTTCTCTACCCATTAATAGTCAGCGTAATGAAAAATTGGCCAATAAATATTTAATGGCGGGTTTATTAATTTCTTTTTTCAGTAAACCTATTGTTTTATTGATGTTACCATTATTATTATTGATGAAGAAAACACGAAAAACTACATTTATTAGTTTAATCATTTACGGAATAGTATCCTTGCTTTTTATTGTTGTACCGTTTCTAAATCCGGAGGCAATTGGGTTTAAAAATATTATTTATCTTTTATCCAATCCTGATTTTGTTAAACAGCATATGAACATTTATCAAAATCAATTTGTCCTTAATGCTTATATGAAAGACAATAGCATACATTGGTTCAACTTAATTGCACAAAGTGATTTCAGATTAATGCATATAGATGTCTTTTCATTCCCTGTTTTTTTTGATACATTATTAGGCTATCCATTAAATGCAGGTTGGTATAAACTTCCCATATACATCACTTTGTTACTTTCATTTTTTGTGCCTTTTATTCAAGATAAGGAAGTTAAATATCAGCTAGCACTTCTATTATTAGTTAGTATTTCGCTTACTTTTTTCCTCAGTTATAATACTGTTTGGGAATATCAATATGCTTCACTAGTGCCTGTATTAGGCATCCTTGTATTACAATATAACAGAACAGTATTTTACAGAAGATGGATTCCGATTTTGCTGTTGATTTGTTTTATTAGTAGTTTACCTAATTTTTATTTTTTACTTAGAGGGAAAGAAATTTCCGCAATCAGCTTATTCTTAATTCGTTTTAATCATATTCTTCCGGTAATTGTATTATTTATCGTTTCAATTTTTCTTATTGTAAAGAAACTAATTACTAGTGATATCAATTTTTCAAAAATAATCGCTAACTAATTTGAAAAAAGTTAAATAAGTGTCTTCGAAAATAAATATTGTGATTCTAAAATTTTAACCGATTTTATTATTCATAGGATTGAACAATGAATTTTGATTGATTATTTAAATAATTTAAATAATCTTTTCTGAAATAACCAACACAACCATATTCAGGAAAGCCTTTATTGATGATTTCAGCTAATTGATACCTTTCCTTAAAGGAATAATCATTGAATATGTTTTTAAATATCATATTATCCCACGTAGTTGGGTTTGTATAATAATCATTAGCTCCTTGTAAATTTATCATGTTCGCCTTGAATGTTTGTGCCATCAAAATTTCAGGTGCTAATTCATAGAAGGTTTCTTTATCAAATGATTCATGTCCTTTTGGACCAACTTTTATGGTATTGGCATGTGCCATAAGTGTATTGTTCAATCCCATCATATCAATTATATTTCCTTTATATCCATAGGCTATTCCACCTGCTGAACCATATCCAATTTTTGGCAATGAATCTTCAAAAATGATAGATAAGATTTTCCCATTTTCTCTTTCATTAGCAGCAATATAAAACTCATTTGAAATACTAAATTGATCATTAGCTACCTGTCCAAACAAATTTTGGCTATTTTTAAAATAATGCCAATTCTGGTAGATGTTTTTGGTAATCCATAATCCACCTACAATCAAAAATAAATAGGTAATATGAAATGAAATTTTTTTTGTATAATAAAATAATGGAATTAAATAAACAAAATAAAGTATTGGATAAATTGGTTGGTACATTCTAAAGCCATGAAAATGGTCCGCCCCTTCTACAATTGGAATTGTTATACCGGATATGGTTATTATGATTATAATGAAACCGAGTAAAAATTCAATACTGGTATTATTTTTTATGAATTCAATTAAAATAAAAATTGTGCTAAGTATCATAAATACAATTAGTACAAAGCCATATACTTGAATAAAATTTTCAAAATAATTCAATCCATCTCTTAATGTTTGTGCAATGGATGCTGAAACCTTTGCATAAAATGTGTTGGGGAAAGGATATTTGAAATAAATGAGCCTAAATATTGTGAGCAGTGTAAAACTGGCTGTATAGCCAATAACTGGCTGTATGATTAGTTTTATTGTTTTATTAACATTTGTTGTTTGCAGGTAAATGATAAATGTAAACAAGGTAATAACAACAATTCCCCAAATAATAGCCTCAGGCCTTGTTAAAATGAGTGTGATAATAAGTAGGGAAAGTAAAATAGCTTTTTTTTCTTTGGAAATATCGCTATCAAATAGTAATTGTATAAAGAAGCAAAAAATGCTTATAAGTATAAAACTATATAAGCCTGTATCCATTAATGAAATGACATTCCACCCAAAATATAATGGATTACTAATTAACCAAGCTAAAAATCCTATTTGTAAACAAATCCTAAGCTTTTTTGAAAAAGCTAATTTTGTAGAAATTAACTGAATTGTATATTGAATAAGCAATATGCTTATTATTGATAAAATTAAATTAAAAAAGAATATTAGAACTTCAGGATTAGGTGTTATTAGATAAAAAGCACTGCAAATTATAAAATACAAGAAGCAAGTAAATCCTTCAACATGTTCTCCACCAACATTGTACACAATACCATTCCCGTGTACAAAATTTTTAGCATAAACAAATAAAATATTCGCATCATCTGTTCCTATTAATGGTTGATTGATAAATGTGAAAGAATAATAACATCCAATTACTGTACATACAACTGAAATAATTGATATGTATATATTTTCCCTTAAAAAATTCATCAATGATTTCTTTGAAAAAATTTCTTGACTTTATTTTAAATTATTCTAGTTTATTATCATTTTTTTCTTGTTGCGCCCATGCTATATTATTTTTAGCTAGTTGATTATTAGGGTCTGCAGCAAGCGCTTTATTAAAATTTTCAATGGCTTTATCATATTCTTTATTGAACACCTGAGCTGTGCCTATATTATTGTAAAATATGGAACTTGCAGAAGGATACTTTTTCAATCCATCACTCCAAATGGTCATACTTTTATTATATTCTCCTACTTGCATGTATAAAAGTCCCAGTTGAATGTAAAAAGCTTGGTCCTGCTTATCGGGTGATGTTGCCAATAAGGTATTAATGATATTAATTGTTTTTTGCTTTTCATCTAAACCCCATTTCAAATTATTTTTTGCTAACTGAAAACTAGTATCAAGGCTAATGGCTTTTTTGCATGCATCAATACCCAACGTATAATTTTTCAACATAATATTGGCTACGCCTAAATTATTAAACGCATTGGCATTATTGGGTTCTTTTTTAATTAATTTTTGTAAAGGTTGAATGGCTTTTCCTGGCATTTTTGCATTAATGTATGCAGCCGATAATGCCAATATGTTGGCAGCACTCGGATTAACATTGACTGCTTTTTCAAGACTAGCCAATAAATTACTAAGACTATCTGTATTTGATTTTTCGGAGGTTTTGTTATTGTTTTTTGGAGCACTTGAAATTAAAATGGCTATTGGTATTGCCAATATAATAATAATGCCTGCAATAATTAAAATTCTTTTTACTAAAGGATTCATGGCATTGTTTTCCATATTGCTGTTCATGTTAGTTTCGTTCATTCGGTATATGTTTAAAAAGTTTAATAATTTTTTTAACAAAAATAAATATTGGGTATTAATTTTTTAGTGCTGTTAATGCCAATTGAAGGTTGTTTTTTGCGATAGTAAAATCTGGCTTTAATTGAATGGCTTTTTCTAGTGCAGGTATAGCTTTTTTGTATTCTTTCAAAGCAATGTAACTAGAACCAATGTTGTTGTAAGCTTCAGCAAAGTTGGGCTTTATTTTTAAGGCTTTTTCTGCAGCTCTAATGCATCCAGTATAGTCGCCTTTTTGATAATAACCTAAACTTAAATCAATGTATTTATTGGCATCAGGTTGTGCATCAATTAAACTTTCCTGCATGTCTAAACCGTTTTTTTGTGCATCAGCCATACTCAAATATTCCTTAACAGATGCATTATCGGGTATCAACTTTTGTGTTTCCAGTGCTAAATTTTTTAAGGCAGACCATTGTCCGGTTTCACTATAAGCACGCATTAAAAGCAGTCTGGCATCTATTTGTGCAGGCGATAATTCCAACGATTTTTGTAAGTAGGGGATTGCTGCTGTATAATGCTGATGGTTCATTAAATATCTTCCATAAAAAAACCAGCTTTCAGGATAAGCAGGACCTAAAACCAATGCTCTTTTAAAATAAGTGATTGCGGCTGTAGTATCACCTTTAATGTCATTTATAATTGCTAAGTTTATTTGTAAGGCATGATAGTTTGGAAGCAATTGTAATGCTTGAATAAAGTACTTCTCTGCAGTGCCATAATCTCCTTTATTCATTTGGGTTAATCCATAATTCATTAATCCTCTTCCATTATTTGGACTATTTTCCGTTACATTCTTCCACAAGCTTTCTTCTGTGTGCCATACCTTATTTCTATTGATAGTTGCATAAGCATATACACCTAATAATAAAAATGCTACAATTGCTAAAGATGTCTTATAGGGTAAAGCATTTTTTGCAAACCAAATTTTCAATGGTTCCAAAAATAACCCTAGTGTCCATACTACACTTATCATTAAGCCAATATACGGGAAGAATATGCGATGGTAGTTTAATACTTCTGCCAAAGGAAAAATGCTAGAAGTTGGAATTAAAGCCAAAAAGAACCAAAAAATTCCAAAACTAATAGGCTGCCATTTTTTATTAAATGACGTGATAATAGCAACAACTAGCAATGCTATTACAAATAAAATACCGGCAATAAATCTAGGGTCCGTTACGCCCGGTAGTAATCCCCAGTCTGTATCAGCACTTAACCCTATGGGTAGAAAGTAAATTCCAAAATAATGTGCAATAATGTAAGGCTGAGTAATTAAATATTGAAGTGCAGAAGTTCCACCGGGAATCCAACTGGGCGGAGTCATTTTATCAATGAATACATACATTATTCCGCATACTATAAATACAGGAATTATTTTTTTGACAAGTTGTATAACTTGTTGCCTGTATTTTGATTGAAATATTTGTTGCAGATTGAGATTGTATTCAAAATACAACAAATAAAAGAAGAAAATGGGCGCAAACATTACAGCAGTAGGTTTGGCCAAACTCCCAATTATTATAGGTATGAGGTACAAATAATTTTTTCTGAATTTGGGCCAATATTGGTACACAACAAAAGCTAAAACTACAAACATGGTCGATTGCAAGTCGCTTCGCGCAATAATATAATTGATTGTTTCTGCATTAGCCGGATGAATTAAATACCATAAAACACCAAAACTTACTAACCATTTATTTTTTTGAACTTGATTTTGTGTTAATTGAAATAATTGCCAAATAAAGTAAAATAACAGAATACCCTGGAGTAAAAAAACAATAAAATCATCCATCTGAAACCAAAATGGGTTATAACCCCCTGCCAGCCAGTAATCTATAGCCAACGTAAAACTTACTAAAGGTCTGTATGATTGGTTCTGTGGTAAGGAACTAAAAGTAGTGCCATCAATAAAAAAACTAGGAATGTTTTTTACACTTCTTACGTAAACATTATTTAAAATGGTGTGTGAGTCGTCAAAATGAAAAGTGTTCTGAAAATGATTCCAATAAACAATTGTTGTTAAAATTAAAATGATAATTATGAAATACACATTTTTGAGTCCTTTCATATGTGTTCAGTTACAGGGTGTTATGTTTGCTTTTTGGTTAAATATAAATATAAAAAGTGTAGCAAATTTCAAAAAAATAGTATTAACAATATGCATTTTGTCTTTTTTTACTCAAAAACAATAAAATTACTCCGAAATAGATTTAATTAAACAGAAAATTGGAATAATGTGCCATGAATTAAATTTTCATAGGATTTCAATTTGCTTGGTTTTTAAAAATTGATTCTTTTTAAATATTTAATTTAAAATTAACTATTTTAATTAATTATATATTAATAATATTTTAAACTGATTCTTTTAGATAATGTATATCTTAAAAAGGCGAATTCCTTTTTGTCAATTAAGTGTGCTCTGTGTGGGAAAGAATGCATTTTTAAATGAAAGACAAGCTTGTAATACTAGTAAAATGCCTAAAGCTTCCTAAATTTCGTATCAAAACACTAACTCTATTTACAATTGGTTAAAGCTATACCTACAATCTGGATAATAGAACCAAATAAAAAATTTGTGGTTGATAATGAAAATTTAATGTAGTTTTTATAAAAATTTGGCACCTTGAAAACTTTTACTATCTTTGTAGTCAAATCACTACAAGCATGTATAGAAATCTACGCAATTTTATAGTAATTTTAGTAGTACTTCTTTCTGTAGGAACAACTGTTTCAGCCCAATCTATTCAGCGTCAAGTTGTAGCAACTGCTGGTGGTTACACTAATCAAGGTAGTGTTGCTATTTCATTTACTGTGGGTGAGCCCGTTGCTGATTTATTTCCCAATGTTTTCCAAGGTAAAGCCATTACTGCTGGTTTTCAACAACCCGATCCTGAAATTCAAGAGAATATATATCGCGATTCTAGCAACTATTTCGTGTTATTTCCTAACCCTACCATTGATGGAAAAACTAAATTAGGATTTAGAGATGTACCGAATGGAACATATACTATTGATATTATAGATGCATTGGGAAGGGTTCTTCAAACTACTACTGTGGAATATTTTAATCACAACTTCTTGTATGTGGATTTAGATGTTACCAATTTGGCACGTGCGGTTTACTTTATCAGAATAAGAAGTGATAAAAATTTCCGTGGTGAGTTGAAGTTAATGCGCTTGTAGTTTCATGAAAATGGGTGATTTTGGTGTCATATAAAATTTAATACCTGCTGTAACGTTTAACATCTTATTATAATTACATTTATTTTTGTAGTATGAAATGTTAATAAGATTTTAACGTAATGAGATAACAACCTAAACCTTGGAAGTGTGAAGCGTATTTTACTAACCTTGTTTTTATTGACTGGTCTTGTAGTATCATCCTATGCTCAACCACAGTCATTCAAGTATCAGGCCGTTGCTCGTGGTCTGAATGGCGCTTTGTTAAGTAATCAACAAATCAATGTGCGCCTTAGTATTTTATTGGGAACTAGTCCCAATCGCACTTTAGAATACCAAGAAGTTCAAACCGTAACCACAAATCAGTATGGTCTTTTCTACTTAGATATTGGAAAAGGTACACCAACTACTAGTGCAAAATTTACCGACATTGACTGGGCTAGTCCTTTACAACAATACATTCAAACTGAAATTGATTTAGGGCAAGGCTATGTAAATATGGGCGCTTCCGAAATGTTAAGCGTTCCTTATGCTCTTTACGCACTTAATTCCCCTAAAGGCCCAACAGGCGCTACCGGCCCAACTGGTGCTACAGGAACAACAGGAACTCCGGGTGCGAATGTTTTAACAGGGTCTGGTGTCCCTTCTAATTCCTTAGGATTTAATGGTGATAGTTATATTGACGTTACTACCGGAAATGTTTATACAAAAAATGCAGGTGCATGGGTAAATAGTGGAGCTTCTTTAAAAGGGGGTACAGGTGCTACTGGACCAACCGGTCTCACTGGAAATTCAGCACTTAGTGGAAGCGGGGTGCCCAATAATAGTTTAGGCAATAATGGGGATACTTACATAGACTATACTACCGGAATTATTTATACAAAATCTGGAGGGTCTTGGACGAGTACAGGAAATAGTTTGATGGGAGCAACCGGCGCCACTGGAGCGGCCGGCTTTTCTGTTTTAACAGGTACAGGAATACCCTCAAATGGTTTAGGCAACAATGGAGACACTTACATTGATAATAATAGTGGTATTTTATATACTAAGTCTGCTGGTGTTTGGAACAGTACAGGAAAATCTATTATGGGTGCAACTGGTGTAACAGGTCCAACCGGTGCAATTGGAAATACAGGTCCTCAAGGAGCTCAGGGTGTAACTGGTATTACCGGTCCAACTGGTAATAATGGTAATTCCTTGATTAGCGGTAACGGTGCCCCAAGTAATAGTGTAGGAAATGATGGAGACACATATATAGATCTTGCTTCAGGAACTATTTATCAAAAATCGGGTGGAGTTTGGACTAATTCAGGAGTTTCTTTTAAAGGGGCAACTGGGAATACTGGCGCCACCGGCGCTACAGGAAATACTGGTCCTCAAGGTCCAGCAGGAACCAACGGTACAAATGGAACTAATGGTGCGACAGGAGCTACTGGAGATATCGGAGCGACAGGTCCTCAAGGTATACAAGGTATTCAAGGTATAACAGGTGCTACGGGTGCTGATGGTGCAACTGGTCCACAAGGTCCACAAGGTGTAACAGGAGCTACCGGAGATATCGGAGCCACCGGCCCACAAGGTCCTGCTGGTCCCCAAGGTGCTACTGGAAATAATGGAGTAGACGGAGCTACTGGAGCAACTGGAGCCACAGGTCCAGCCGGAGCAAACGGTACAAATGGAACTAATGGCGTAGATGGCGCAACTGGCGCGACAGGTCCCCAAGGTCCTGCTGGTCCCCAAGGTGCTACTGGAAATAATGGAGTAGACGGAGCTACTGGAGCAACTGGCGCCACAGGTCCAGCCGGAGCAAACGGTACAAATGGAACTAATGGCGTAGATGGAGCAACTGGCGCGACAGGTCCCCAAGGTCCTGCTGGTCCCCAAGGTGCTACTGGAAATAATGGAGTAGATGGAGCAACTGGAGCAACTGGAGCCACAGGCCCAGCCGGAGCAAACGGTACAAATGGAACTAATGGCGTAGATGGAGCAACTGGCGCGACAGGTCCACAAGGTCCTGCTGGTCCACAAGGAGCTACAGGCAATAATGGAACAGATGGAGCCACAGGTGCTACAGGAGCAACTGGTGCAACAGGTCCTCAAGGCCCTGCCGGTACCAACGGTACAAATGGAACAGATGGAGCCACTGGCGCAACCGGTGCTACAGGAAATACGGGTCCTCAAGGCCCTGCCGGTACCAACGGTACAAATGGAACTAATGGAGCCACAGGTGCTACAGGAGAAACTGGTGCAACAGGTCCCCAAGGTCCTGCCGGTACCAATGGTACAAATGGAATTAATGGTACGACAGGTGCTACCGGAGAAACCGGAGCAACCGGAGCTCAAGGTATACAAGGTATTCAAGGTGTAACTGGATCTACAGGTGCAACTGGAGAAACTGGAGCGACAGGTCCTCAAGGTCCTGCCGGTACCAACGGAACAAATGGAACTAATGGAGCCACAGGTGCTACCGGAGATATTGGAGCGACAGGTCCACAAGGCCCTCAAGGTATACAAGGTGTAACCGGATCTACAGGAGCCACTGGTCAAACAGGAGCAACCGGATCTCAAGGTATACAAGGTATTCAAGGTGTAACAGGATCTACAGGAGCAACAGGAGAAACTGGTGCAACAGGTCCCCAAGGTCCTGCTGGAACCAACGGTACAAATGGAACTAATGGAGCCACAGGTGCTACCGGAGAAACCGGAGCAACCGGAGCTCAAGGTATACAAGGTATTCAAGGTGTAACTGGATCTACAGGAGCAACAGGAGAAACCGGAGCGACAGGTCCCCAAGGTCCTGCTGGAACCAACGGTACAAATGGAACTAATGGAGCCACAGGTGCTACCGGAGAAACCGGAGCAACCGGAGCTCAAGGTATTCAAGGTGTAACCGGATCTACAGGAGCTACTGGAGAAACTGGCGCAACAGGCCCCCAAGGCCCTGCTGGTACCAATGGTACAAATGGAATTAATGGTGCGACAGGTGCTACAGGAGAAACCGGAGCGACAGGTCCTCAAGGTCCTGCCGGTACCAACGGAACAAATGGAGCCACAGGTGCTACCGGAGATATTGGAGCGACAGGTCCACAAGGCCCTCAAGGTATACAAGGTGTAACCGGATCTACAGGTTCAACTGGTCAAACAGGAGCAACCGGATCTCAAGGTATACAAGGTATTCAAGGTGTAACAGGGTCTACTGGAGCTACTGGTCAAACAGGAGCAACCGGATCTCAAGGTATCCAAGGTGTTCAGGGTGTAACCGGATCTACAGGTCCCACTGGTCAAACAGGAGCAACCGGAGCTCAAGGTATACAAGGTATTCAGGGTGTAACTGGATCTACCGGCGCTACTGGAGAAACAGGTGCTACAGGTCCTCAAGGTCCTGCCGGTACCAACGGTACAAATGGAATTAATGGAGCGACAGGAGCTACTGGTCAAACCGGAGCAACCGGAGCTCAAGGTATCCAAGGTATTCAAGGTGTAACCGGATCTACAGGAGAAACTGGTGCAACAGGTCCCCAAGGTCCTGCTGGTACCAACGGTACAAATGGAACTAATGGAGCGACAGGTGCTACCGGCCAAACGGGAGCAACCGGTGCTCAAGGTATACAAGGTATTCAGGGTGTAACTGGATCTACCGGCGCTACTGGAGAAACCGGAGCAACCGGATCTCAAGGTATACAAGGTATTCAAGGTGTAACAGGGTCTACCGGCGCTACTGGTCAAACCGGAGCAACCGGATCTCAAGGTATCCAAGGTATTCAGGGTGTAACCGGATCTACAGGTCCCACTGGTCAAACCGGAGCAACCGGATCTCAAGGTATACAAGGTATTCAGGGTGTAACCGGATCTACAGGAGAAACTGGTGCAACAGGTCCTCAAGGTCCTGCCGGTACCAACGGTACAAATGGAACTAATGGAGCGACAGGTGCTACCGGCCAAACGGGAGCAACCGGTGCTCAAGGTATACAAGGTATTCAGGGTGTAACCGGATCTACCGGCGCTACTGGAGAAACCGGAGCAACAGGTCCTCAAGGTCCTGCCGGTACCAACGGTACAAATGGAACTAATGGAGCGACAGGTGCTACCGGCCAAACGGGAGCAACCGGTGCTCAAGGTATACAAGGTATTCAGGGTGTAA